>Ga0209534_10001718_pt1 | contig 22602 bp, 22 predicted proteins | sample COG_07_FD_184751 | JGI IMG/M metagenome (GOLD analysis project Ga0209534, IMG submission 184751) | Pelagic Microbial community sample from North Sea - COGITO 998_met_07 (SPAdes) (version 2) | ecosystem: Environmental > Aquatic > Marine > Neritic zone/Coastal water | place: Helgoland, sampling...
TGTGCAATCAAAACATACAAATCAACTGTTGGTGCAGGCGATTGCATAAGTTGCCCATCTAATACTACTTCTCCTGTTGCAAGTACTAATGCGAATGATTGTGTCCCAGATGCTGGATATTATGGTGCAGCGGGCGGTACAGCAACTGCGTGTGGGAATGGAACATACAAATCAACTGTTGGTGCAGGCGATTGCATAAGTTGCCCATCTAATACTACTTCTCCTGTTGCAAGTACTAATGCGAATGATTGTGTTCCGAATGCTGGATATTATGGTGCAGCGGGCGGTACAGCAACTGCGTGTCCTGGAGTGACATCAGAATCGGACCCAGTTTTTCATAAAATATCAACATTACAAAGTGCTACAGAGGTAAATGATTGTACTTATCAGGAATGTGTTGAAGGGTTTTATAGAGATAACACAGGACAATGTACTTTAATGAATGATAAAACGATCGATGAATGTGAGTCCAATCAGATATTTGTACCAGGTAAAAGAAGCGGTGGAGGTACATCATACAGCGCGTATGATCCAGAAGATATATCTAATTATTCAGTACCAACTATTTATGGACATGATAACATGTGTATATCGTTTGCGGATATACCTTTAAATTTATATGATACTTGTTGTCCTAAGGGTTATCAACAATCTACTGTGGATGATAAATGTATTTTAATATCTGGATATTATGGTCAAGCGGGCGGTCAAGCAACTGCATGTCCTGGAGTGACATCAGAATCGGACCCAGTTTTTCATAAAATATCAACATTACAAAGTGCTACAGAGGTAAATCATTGTACTTATGAGGAATGTGATGAAGGGTATTATAGAGATAACACAGGACAATGTACTTTAATGAATTATAAAACGTTCGATGAATGTGAGTCCAATCAGATATTTGTACCAGGTAAAAGAAGCGGTGGAGGTACATCATACAGCGCGTATGAACTAGAAGATATATCTAATTATTCAGTACCAACTATTTATGGACATGATAACATGTGTATACCATATTCTGAAATATGTACTTAAAAATTGTTTAAAAAATTGTCTAATTTTGGATAACTATAATTAGAAAAAATGGTTTCCATATCATTAATATGATCTTCATAATTTAATTTTTTTTTTAATAAAAATTTATTTCTTAATAGAATATTTTTAGATTGTCTATCAAATTGTATTTTATCTTGACCTAAAATTTGATGTGTAACATATTTTAATATATGTTTACTAATATCATCTTTCATATAATTACTTCTAATAGTTATAAACCATTTGGTTTTAAATTCTTCAATTGGTACCATATCAACATGAATAATAAGTTCTTTATCACGACTATGTTTTACAACAGACCATGTAGTAGATGGATAAATAAATTCATGATAATTACTAGTAAATGAATTATCTTTTAATGACATTTTTTTATTAATAATTTTGATATTTTTTTTAAAATAATGATCGAAACTTGTACCAATTTTACTATTATTATATTTATGATGTTTATAATTTTTAATTGGAATATCTGAACCAAAACCAAAAATACCTCTATGAATAAATTGTGCATGATTAATATCCATAGAATTGTACATACAAGATGGCATTTCTTCATTCATAATAATTTCGGTGTAATCACTAGAATAATTAGTATTATCAGATGAATATTCGATATTATTATATTTAATTTTAGGAGGAGATTTGTAAATAGGATTATAAGCCCACCATAATTTATTATCATATGTAATTATTTGTCCACAACTATCTTCATAATTATGTTTTATACCATGATAAGGACAAATGAGACAATCATTTTCAATCCATCCCTGATCTAATTTTGAACCAAAATGTTTGCAAAAATTCAAAGTAGTAATATATGAGTTATTTTTAGTTTTCCATGTAATTAATGGAATATCACCAACCTTAAATTCATATGGTTTATTTTTATCTATATTTTTTTCAATACCAACACAATTCCAAAATCTATATAATGGTATATTAAATGAGTAGATTGAAATAATATTAGTAAATAAAATAAAATAGAATAGTTTCATATGTATTTTATTACTTATATAATAAAATCTTTATGTAATTTATTAATAAGAATACCATTATACGCTGTATAATTCAACGTAGTTTTATTTCTAATATTAAAATCAATATAATTGTATAATATTTCTGATATAATATTTGATATTAAATTGGGATATAAATTAAAAAATCTTTTATTAATTAGATAAAGTATATATTTATTTTTTTGAATTTGTTTATAATAATTATTAATTTCATAATTATTATTAAATTGTATATATGAACTATTATTATCAATATAATTTAATAAATTTTCGTCAATAGTTGTAAAATTAAAAATAATATTTGATTTAAATAAATATTTTTTTAAATTTCTGTTATTAAATTGAATATATTTTGAATTTATTTTGTTATATGAACATACTATATAATTTAAATTTTTTTTTTCAAAAATTTCAATAAAATATTTTGCAATATTATTATCATCTATAACTAAAATATTAGAATTTTCATAATTATTTTCATTAAAAAAATTTACAATATTTGTTTCATATAATTTACTAATAATATTATCATTAATACTATTATAACTAATAATATTGATATAATTATTAATACAATAATTAATAAATTTATGAGTATTAATAAAACATATTATAGTATGTTTATTATTGATTAAATAATATTCAGTTTCATCTAATTCATTTATTTTAATAATGAAATTACATTTATCATATAATTCGTTAATATCTTCTAAAATATAAACTCCTAAATTTGCATAATCTTCTTTTTTATAAAAAGCATTATCAAATATTTTATCGTGCATATATATGGGTATTTTTAAATTGTTTATTAATAGTTTAATATCTCTTGGAATAAGTGGAATATTTTTTTGATAATCTAAAATTTCATATGGAATACCAATAATAATATTATTCATTATATATATAAAATATAAAAAATGATTAAATAGTTTTTAATAAAAAAATTACAAATATGAGTGAGAATAAGAAAATTCAGCTTGGATTATGTTGTTTAAATATTGAATTAAGAGAGAAAAAACCAACAATATTTTCATCAAGAAGAGTAACATTAAAAACATTAGAAAAAAAAGGAATTGATAATCTTAAAAATAAAATAATAAATAATATGAATGATGTATTAAAAATGATTCAATGGAATGAAGATAATGGTATTAAAGTCTTTCGTTTATCAAGTGAAATATTTCCTCATTATTCTAATAAAAAAGCAGAAGATTATACTTTAGATTTTGCTGTTGATTTGTTAAAAGAAATTGGTAAAAAATCAAAAGAACTTAATCAACGACTAACATTTCATCCCGGACCTTACAACTGTTTAGGAAGTCCCTATACTGATGTTATAGAACATACTATAAGAGATTTAAAATATCATGCTGATATACTTGATATTATGGAATTGGACCAAAATTCTGTTATGGTAATTCATGGTGGAGGTATTTATAAAGATAAGAATAAAACAATAGAAAGATGGTGTGAAAATTATGAAAAAATGCCTGAAAATATAAAAAGAAGATTGGTTTTGGAAAATTGTGAAAAAAATTTTTCAATAGAGGATTGTTTAATAGTATCAGATAAAGTAAATGTACCAATTGTATTTGATACTCATCATTATGATTGTTATAATAAATTACATCCAACTGAAAAATTTGAAAACCCGGAATATTATATACCAAAAATATTAGAAACATGGAATAGGAGAGATATTAAAGTAAAATTTCATGTTAGTGAACAAGGTTCAGGAAAAATTGGTCATCATAGTGATTATGTTGAAACATTACCAGAATATTTATTAGAAATACCAGAAAAATATGGACAATCGATTGATATAATGATTGAAGCAAAAATGAAGGAGAAATCAATAAAAAAATTATATGATAAATATCCATATTTAAATTGTAAAATCAAATATATTGATCAAATCTAATAATAGACACATCTTTATAAACAGGAAAACCATTTAAAGTCTGTGAATGATATTGTTTAATTAAGTTATATCTTATTTTTTTTGCTTTAGATAGTGTAACGGCATTTGAATGAAGTTTTAATGTATTATGATTTTTAGATATTACAATAAATTTACTTATAAACTTGTTATAAATATAAAAAGATAAACAAGAAAGTCCTAAAACAATTCCAATATTCATTTCTATAATTAATAATAACACAATTCTTTAATTAATTTATAACATGCAAAATCGGTATATTGATTTTTATTATTAAATTGATAAAATGTTTTATTTGGATAAATGATAGGGATAGGTGCAATATATAATGTTTTAATAAAGTACCTGTAATTATTAAACATATTTGATATTGACTATATATATAAATAAAGATAATCATTTTTTAAATAAAAAAAGTACATGTTTATGATAATTTTAAAATTTTAAAAATTAATTAATTTTTTTTTAAATTTCATAAACATGTACTTTTTTTTTCAAATTGTTTTAATTATAGAAGAATTTTTAGTCTTACTTTTAGTTCTACTCCTAGTCATACTTCTAGTTCTATTTCTAGTCTTAGTCATACTTTTTTTAATAGTTATAAAATTATTTTTATAAGGTTGTAAAGGGCATGGTGGTGTTGATATATCGTATGGTATATTATATGAACAATTATTAAGTATAGGAACTCTTTGCAAATCTTTGTAGTAATCTTTAATAGGTAACCTTTTATTTTTACACATTTGAATTATCTGTTTATTATGCTCATTTGGTATAACACCAAATGTATAAATTAATGGAAAAGATGAATAACTATCTGCAACTTTGTGGTCAAAATAAATAGGATAATCTCTAACATTTCTACCATCTTTTGTATAATACGAAAATAACTTTATTATTTTATCATTAGACATTAATTCATATATTGGTTTCATAATAAATTTATTTTTAATTGGAAAATATAATGTCCCATCAATTTCACTTTCATTAAATGTAGTAGTTATTCTGTCAATAGCAGTGTTAGATATAAAGGGAATTAATATATATATATCACATTTTTTTTTTCTAAATTGTTCAATAAATGAACTTATTTGTGAACCCGAATATGTAGCATCGTCAGGTATAATAATAGGGTAATTGTAATTGATATCCTTAATATCATTAATAATATAATAATGATATATATTTTTATCAATATATGGAATAATATTATTTAAAACCCAATATCCAGATTTATTTTTATAAGATACAGAAGAATTATCACTGATTATAAGAAATTGTAATTTTGTAGTATTCAAAGATTTCAACAATTCACTAAAAGTGTTTTTTAAATATTTTTTAAAAATTGAATATGAAATATATTTAGTTTTTAAAATAAATTCGTGTGCGATTGATTTAATATGAGAATCTGATTTATCCAACCATTTTTTTAATTTAGTATTATTAATATTATGTTTATTAGGTATAATATTCATTCTAATAAAAGATTATATTAACTTTTATTATGAATAAGATAAATTTAGTATTTTTATTATATATAAATTCCGTTTTATCTTTTAATCTATATTCTATAATATATCCAATAAAGCATAGTTTCAATATTATTGATAAAAAATGGAATTATGAAAATAGATTATTTCCAACAAATAAAAAAACTTGTTATATTGGAAAATGGTATTATTATAATAATATTGATTTTATAAAAAATGAAAAAAATATAATAGATAATCCCGAATATTGGGAATATAAAAATGTATTAACAAAATATGAATATGATAGTAATAAAATTATAATATCAAAAATATTAAATCATAGTTATAATATAGAAAATCATTATAGAAAAAAAAGAATATATGATAATAACAAAGAATATTGTAGAAAAGAACATTATAATTCAAATAGAATAAGTAATTTAAGCAATACTAAATTATACAGTTTATTAAGTAAAGAAGCGAATAAATTAAGAACATTAGTAATAAGATCAAATAGTTGTAGTATAACATGTACTCCATATATACCAAAAACTGAATTAGTGAAAAGATTAATAGATAAAAAAAATTTAAATAATACAAATTATTCAATAAATTTTAATATTTGGTTAACAGATAAATATATATATAATAATTCTTTAAGGATTGGTTTATTTATATCATATGATGGTATAAATGGAAATTTAAAAGAATTAATATTAAAAAAAGAACATATGATTGATGATAATATAGATACAAATAAAAAATTAGATCTAGATTATATATTTAATTCTGATAATATAATAAAATATAATATAACAGGTGACAAGATAAATAATATAAATGATTTTGATAATAATACAACAATAAATTATATAATATTAAAAAATAATTGGATAGGAAATTATAGAATACAAAATATAAATGATGATGATAAACAGATAAGTTGGGGTGCGGAACATAATTATTTTATATCAATATCCAATAATGAAATAAATAAATATTATCAATTAAAATTCAAAGATGGAATATATGCAAATATACCTGAAAATTTAAATTATTTTAATGATGATGATAAAATATATATTGAATTAGTGTCTTTTTTTAATAATGGTACAGGAATCCAAAGATTTGTTGGATGGGGTAGTAAGTCAATAGGTGGTATAAAAACATATTGTCATGATATATGGAGTAATAAATTAATAAATTATTTAGAATAATTTATTAATATTTTTTTTAGTTATATATAATAGTATATATATGAGTACAATATGTCATGATAATCTAAGCGATATAGAATATTTAGAACATATGGTATCACATCATCAAGTTGCAGTTGATGTAAGTTTAATATTACAAAAAAAAACAAAATCTGCAAAAATGCAAAAAATATTAAGAGAATTAATTAGAATACAAATATATGAAATAGAAATGATGAAAATGATGAGAAATAAATTTCCACAAAAAATAACAGAAGATATAAATAATGATAAATATATTAAAACCGGTTCTGATTTTATGAAACCAAATAAATTAGGATTAACACAAACGTATTGTGATCCACATTTTTTTGATCCGGAAGAACATATGAAACATATGCAACATATGAATATAGATGATAAAATGTATTTGGAACATATGATACCACATCATCAAGTAGCAGTAGATATGAGTAAAATTTTAATAAAAAATACTAAAAATGATTTTATGTTATCATTAGCATATAATATAATTAAATCACAACAAGAGGAAATAATAATGTTAAATAATTATTTAATGAGTTTAAAAAATAATAAAGGATATGATTATCAAAGTGAATTATTATTTTAAATATAATAATTAGGATGGAATTAGATAATAGATTTGATTTATATTTTAGTTATTGGTTATTATTATGGGCATTATATAGTATTATATCAAAAGAAACAGTATTTCCTCTAATATCAATGTCAATAGCATTTATATTACAGTATATGTATATATATGTATGTATAAATAAAATTATAGATAGTAAATTAAATTATATAGTATTAGGTAATATAACAGTAATAATAATTAAATATATATTAATAATCTATTGTTTACTTTTTAAATTAAAAAATTATAGTATATATAATGAATTTGTAATAGGATTAATATTATTTATAATATTTAATTTATATTATTATATAATAGTAAAAAAAATCTATTATTTATTTACAATGAATAATAAAAATAATATTCCCAAAATTGATAAAGGTCCATGTGTTTATTGGTATAAATTATTATTAAATAGTACATAATTTAACTAAGTATCAATAAGTTCGTAAGTAGGACCAATTTTATCAGAAATTGGTGCATTTTTCTTAATAATAGTTTTACCATCATCATTAAATTTTCTTTTAATTGGGAAATATTCAGTATCAATTTCTAATTCTTTTGATAATTTATATTCTTCTAAAACAACATTATCACCTCCTAATATAAAAATTTTATGTATTTTATTAGTTTTATTGATATCAAACCAAAATTTAGTAGTACCTAAAGGTTTATTAGTATTACTATTTAAACCTTTTTTTTTAGTTGTTTTAATATCTAAATTGAATAATTTTGAAACAAAATTCGGACAATCTTCAAGTTCAGTATGATTTATTAAAATTATTTCAAGATCTTGTCTTCGAATGGATAGTTCTTGAATAACAAAACCGATATCAAGATTTTCGTTATCCGGTAATTCACCAAAATAAAAAACACAGGCATTTTTTTCTAAATTTTTAGAGACGGATTTAATAACATTATTTAATTCAGTTAAACTATAGTATTGTTCTTTTTTAGAATTTCCTAAAAACATATAAATAATTTTATTTTTTAAATATTTTTTAAGTTGTTTTAATTCAAAAGTTTCAATTTCTTTTTCCATTTTATAATATAAATTTATAAAATTAATTTAAATATTCACGCATTATATATAAGTTCTTTATTTTCATCAATATAATTTTTATATTTCAAAATATATTTATAACATTTTACAATAGTTACTTCTGAAACACTACATATATTTGAAAATTGTTTTTTAGTAAAATTTAAATTATTTTCTTGAGAATAGTAGTATAAAATACCAGCAGCAGATGATGTAGGAGCATTATCGCTTAAAATTTCTTTTTCTTCTAAAAAATTAATTAATTTTTTACAATTTTCAATATCTATTTTATACATATTTAATTTACTTGCAAATCTTGAAATAAAATCTTGTGGATTAGATGATATAACATTAATTTGTAATAATTGTTGAAATCTAGCATTACCTTTATTTAATGTAACATGTGTAATATTAAACATTTTAGCAATTTCTTTAGAACTTCTAGGAACATCATTTATTAAACACGAATGGTATATACAAGATGCTATAAGTCCTTCTTTATTTTCTCCTCGTGAAATTTTTTTTTCAGCAGTTTTTTTATAAAATATTTTTGCATCATCAATAACTTTTTGTGGAATACCATTATTAGATGTAGCAGTTTCTAATTTATCAAAAATATTCCATAATGTTCTTTCATCATAAGGCATTGCATTCCACATTTGATACATGCGAATTCTTTTCATATCTATATTATCTTTTCTTGTACCACCAATAACAGAACCCATTGATGATTTAGGTAATAATGGATTTAAAGGCATACCACATCTAGATGGATCACTATCTCTATTATCCTCATTACCATAATATCTCCATTCTGCAGATGTATCAATACTTTTATCAATAATAGCATTACATTTTGCACAAATATTCATAGATTCAATTTCAATAATTTCATTTGAACCACATTGACATAAAGTTTTAGTTATATAGTTTTCGCTTGCAAATTCATCTTTAATAGAATTATATATATCCCATAAATCAAAATCTGTCATATTATGATTTAAGAATATAAATATATAATAATCAATTTTTATATAAAAACAAAAAATATATAAGAAATAAATTGAAATTATTCAAGGACAATTGCGACAAATCATTCTAGAGTTATGTCTACAATCACATTTACAATATAATTTTCCAGTAATATGATTTGTATTACTTGTTAGAGGATTAAGTCCTTTATTAAAAGTTGTATCAATCCATTTTAGATATAATTTAGGTTTATTAATTTGATGTTTTTGACAACAATTACATTCCGCTAGTTTATTAAGTATTAGTTGATTAGATAAAGCATTGATTGGTTCTTCGCTAATAGTATTCATAATAATTTATTATATAAAAATATAAAATCATTTTTTATTTATAATAAAACTATATTATAATTAATATCTTTTATAGAATGATATTAATTTTTTTTCCAAATAATATTTAATAATTCGCTTATTATTTTTAACATTTAAATTATTAGTAATACTTTTATTTAAGTATTTATTTTCAGGAAGTTAAATCCATAGGTTTATTAATTTGATGAGTTTTACAACAATTACATTTGGTAAGTTTATATAACATAGATTTATTATTATTAAAGTTATATTCTTTTCAAACTGTTTCTATAATTAAGTATAAATTTTTAAATTTTGATATAAAAAATAATAAGTATATTAAAATATGAATAATTCTATTTTGATATTAGTTTTTAATTTTTCAAAGTGCTTAAATAATGTAGAATATTTAATAAATTTATACAAAAAAAATTTTAAACAAATTATAGTTTATTCAGACTATCCTGTTATAAATGATATTGAAATAAATTATGTAAATACTGAAGAAGGACATTATGTTCATAATATATTTAATCACTTTTATAAAAATTACAATTATTTATTAGATAATTGTGATGGTATTTTTTATACGATGGATGATAATATTATAAACTTAAATATATTAAATTTACTAAATACAAAAAAAATAGTTTATTATTATAATGAAATAAAACCTTTAAATGAATATTCGGGATGGCAATGGGAGATGTCATGGGGAAAATATGCAATTAATAATTTATTAAATGACAAAGAATTTAAAAAATATAATATGAATAAATTCAGTGGTTGTTTTGCGGACTGGTTTTATTTACCAAAAGAATATTTAACAGATAAATTATTTAATTTATTTAGTTTATATGCAAAACATAAAGTATTTTTAGAATTAGCAATACCAAGTATAATTAACAATATAGAAATAAATAAAGATAAATATGAAATATTTACAGATGATATATTATGGGGAAATAATAGAAAAAATTTTTTAGATAAAAATTATATTTATAATTCTATTAATTATAAACACAATTTAGTTATTCATCCAATTAAATTTAATGAAAATAAAGAAGGTAAATTATGGTTATTAGACATATTTATGAAAAAAAAATGTACCATAATAACAACAATTAATAAACCAACAGAAACTATTTTAAAACATATTAATAATAATAATTATGATACAATTATAGTTGGAGATATAAAAACACCATATGATTATAGTAAATTAAATTGTATATATTTAGATGTAAATTCACAAAAAAAATTATTTGCTGAATTAGCAGATTTAATTCCATATAATCATTATTCGAGAAAAAATTTAGGTTATTTATATGCTATAAAAAAGGGTTATGAAATTATATATGAAACAGACGATGATAATATACCGAATACTAATTTTGATGATATATTAAATATAAAGAATATAGAAGTATTAACCGAAAAAACAAATAAATGGATAAATATATATAAATATTTTATTACTAATAATAACCACATATGGCCAAGAGGTTATCCATTAAGTTTAATTAAGAGTGAATCTGATTTTATTATTAACTCTTGTGATAAAACACCTGCAATAATAAATGGATTAGTAGATAATGAACCTGATGTTGATGCTTGTTTTCGATTAATATGTAAAAACGATAATATTAAATGGGAAACTAATAAATCTATATTAGTTGATAATAATAACATTTGTGTTTTTAATAGTCAAAATACTTTTTGGTTAAATCCAAGTTTATTTATATCTATGTTAATACCATGTTCAGTATCTTTTAGATATTGTGATATATTACGAAGTATAATATCAAATATTATATTAAAAAAGACAAACACTAATATTATGTTTACATCACCTAATGTGGTACAAAAAAGAAATGAACATAATTTATTAGATGATTTTAAAGATGAATACGAAATGTATATAAATAACGAGAATATATTAAATATAATTGAAAAGGATTTAGATAATGTAAGAGATATAAAAAAAATAATAAGAATTATTTATAAAAACTTATTAGATAATGAAATAATAAAAGAATTAGATATAAATATTTTAAACATATGGTTAAAATATTTTACAAATGTAAAATATAATGTTGTTTATTTCTATTCTGAAGGAAATCAGTATGATAATGGTATTGATCTAACATATTGTAAAGAACCATTATTAAATATTGGAAAAGATATATTCAATAATATATCTTTTTATACTCCTAGAATATTAAAAAGTTTAGGTTATCATGAAAGTGTAAAAGAGTTTGAAGTTACAAATATAATTAAATATTATGAAAAAATGGCAAAAGTTGGTTTATCAAGATGGAGACCATTAATATTATTATTAGAATTAGAAAAAATGAATGAAGGTGATATTTTATTATATAGAGATTCTAACTTTTTAAAATATAAGCAATTACAGGATTATAATAATATAATAGATATTATAAATAAATGTTTGGATACTGTTAATTTTGATGTATTTATATCACGAGAAAGCGAAAATTTAAAATTAGCAGGTTATACAAAACCAAATGTTATTGAAGAATTAGGTAATAATGATGATTTTGTTAAACATTTTCCATTATTAATAACAAACTTTATTATCATAAGAAAAAGTAAAATATCAATTGAATTTTTAAATGAATGGTTAGAAGCATGTAATATTGATAAATATATAGATGGACATTTATACAATAAAACAAATGATATGTTTACAAATTTTAGTACAAATGAGCAATCAATTATGGGTGTAATAATTGCAAAATGGGTTAAAAATAGTAAATATAATATTCCAAAAAAATATCCGTTTATTGGTTTTAGTCACAGACATATTAATAATATTGTTACATTTAATAATTATGATTATCTAAAATATTACTAAATTGTTTTATAACTATCAACTTTTATAATATCTTTAGTTAATCTATCTATTTCATTTTTATCACCGTTTTCACCAATAAGTTTAAAACATTTAGATATTTTATTTAATTTATCTGTATTATCAGCGGAAACAAATATATTTTCTGTTAATAAATCTCTTATTTCTGTATCGGTTGTTATTAAATTTGAAACTTGAGATATTAATTTATCATCGCTTTGTTTATATAAATTACCGAAAGGGTATGTTGATAATTTAATTAAAAATGCTAGTAATTTATTAGGAAAATTTTGAGAAATTAAATTAGTAGAATTTTGAATATTATAAAAATGCTCATTTAAAGCTATTTTTAAAAGTTTATCAATATCTTTGACATGTTTATTTTTTTTATAATACCATAAACAGGCATATGACATATATAAATCACTTAAAATGTCACTATATCTTCCTGATAAGTATTGTGAAGTTTTAATTTTACCTCCTAATAATAATGCCAAATTACTTGTTAAAGCAAAATTACTTGTTAATTTATTAAGATGTGTTTGATAGTATTTAGTAATATTTTTTTCATTATAAAATTTTAGATAAATAGTATAATATAAAGATTTGCCAAAATTATTTAAAGTGTGTTTGATGATTTTTATTACATTTTTATTAAAACCATCAATATCATTACCATTTTGTATAGTTTTGATAGTATCTAATAAATAAGGATGTGACCTATTTAAACCCTGTCCAAATATTATTAATGACCGTGTTAAAGTATTTGAACCTTCAACGGTTATAGCAATTGGTATAGCTGTGTAATGTGGTGCTAAAAAGTTCATATTTCCTTTACATATTCCTGCGCCACCTAAAATATCCATACCATTATTAACGGCAATTCTTCCATATTCTGTACATTTATATTTCATAATAGCAGATATTACAGGTGGTTTTTCGTTATTATGTAAAATAGAATTAAATAAATGTTGAGCAGATACTAATTGATAATTTTTAGTAGCAATTATTGCCATTTTTTCTTTAACACCTTCCATTTGTGCAATAGGTATATTAAATTGTTTTCTAATACGAGCATAACCACCAACACCAAATGTAGTTAGTTTACTACTTGCGACAGATAATGCTGGTAAGGATATTCCTCTACCTTCACCTAAACATTCCATTAACATATTCCATCCATAACCACATTTATCCTCACCTCCTATTATACATGTCATTGGTATAAAAATATTATTAGCGGATATTGTTCCATTCATAAAACCAACGTCTAATGGATTATGTCTATCCCCAATATTAATTATGTTACCATATTTATTATTATAAAATTCATTATTTTCTTTTGGTATTAAAGCTAATGTAATACCTTCTTTTCCTGTTGTTAATAAATTATTTGGATCTTTTAATTTAAATGCGATACCAATCAATGTAGCAATTGGTGCTAATGTTATATATCTTTTTGAAAATGTTAATCTAATACCTAAAACACCATTTTCATTAACTACAATACCTTCATCCAACATTGATGCGGCATCTGAACCAGAATTTTCAGTAGTTAATCCAAAACATGGTACATCAATACCATTTGCTAATCTTGGCAAATAATATAATTTTTGTTCACTTGTTCCATAATGATATAATAATTCACCTGGACCTAATGAATTTGGTACCATTACACTAACTGCAGTTGCTGGATTTCTTGTTGCAATTTTTTCTACAATTTTAGCATGTGCATGTTGTGAAAAATTCAAACCATTATAATTTTTATTAATAGAAATTCCCATAAGTTTATTTAATTTAATATATTCCCAAACATTATGAGGTAAATCATGGTTTTTTTCTATTTCACGAGTATTTAATAATTCGCATAATTTTGTAGCTTTACTATTAATATAATTTTCTTCAAAATAGGATAATGAAACATTATATTTTTCAACTATATTATTAATATCTAATTTACCAATAAATAAATCTTTTTCAATTGATGAAGTTCCAGAATTTAAAGCGGCGGCTTCAGTTTCTGATATTTTGGGCATAATATTTTTAGCATATTTATAAATACAGGGTGTTATAAATCTTTTCATGATATATTATAATATATTATATTTAAATATAATATATATTTGAATTTTTTAAAAAGTATTTATATACAAACAACAGTATAGCAATATTATGTTAACAAAAAAAAAAAATTAATTTTGTTTAAATATAAAAAATGATTATTTAATTAACAATTATAATTAAAATGAAGATTGATATTGATACATTCGTAAATAGTTACTTAAATTATTCAATAGATATTAATGATATTACTAATATAAGAAATAAATGTTATAATACCGATTTTAGACCGTATTATAAATATATGTATTATTTTACAATATTCGCGCATTTTCTAGTAATTAATTATTTAGTAAATAATATAAAAAAAAGTATTACAAAAGAATGTAAGGATACTATTAATTATTATTTTACAAATAAAATTAAATGTTTTAAATTTCATATCAAACCTAGAAGAAATGTTTTTAGAAAAACACCAAATCAATATAAAGTAGATAATAAGGAAAAAACAATTAATGAAATTAATTTTTCAAATTTCGAAGAATTTTATGAATATCAATATCCAATTATAAAAGAATTTTATGATAATTTTACAGATGAGCAAATATGTAATTATGCATTAACACTATTTGAATCAAAATTTGCAATTATTAAAGAACATTAAATTATAATGATTTAACAAAATTATATAATGATTCACTACCTTCTAATATAGAATAATTATCAGTTATAGTATGCATAGGTAAATTAATATGTAACCATTTTTTATAATATTGTTTTTTAATAAAATTTAGTAAAAAATAACAAATTGTTAGATCATCATTATATTTACATATATCAACAGTATTTTTCACATCAGCTTTTTTTGATTTTGTTAATTCCAAATATTCTAATATTACTTCATGTCTGGTTATCTTTTCGCTAAATTGTTTTGCTTCTTTTTCAATTTTATTTTTTAATAAATTATTTAATGTAAAATATGTATATGATATATAACAATTACTAATGGCTGTAAATGTTCCCATATCAATAATATATTTAAATTTATATTTATCAGTACAATAACTTAAACAATCTGCAATAATTAATCTACCTTCAGCATCAGTATTTAATATCTCTACATTTAATTTAGAATATGATTGAATTATATCTCCAGGTTTTGTAGAATTATTAGAAATTGTATTTTCAACTATAGGAATACAAACAATAATACTTTTCTTAATTTTTTCATTGATTATTTTTTCTAATATATATAAACACATACATCCGCCTATTTTATCAAGATGCATCCCTGACATATTATCTATATTTTTAATACTATAACCACCAGTATCATAAGTGACACCTTTACCAACTAATATAATAGGTTTAATATTATTAATAATATATTCACAAATTAGTATTTTAGGATTATTTTTATCAACAGATACAATTAAATTCAAATTTTCTTTTTTTAAATCATTAATATCTTTAACAATAATTTTTAGTTTTTTTTCTTTTGCGAAGTTTTTCTTAACCTTTTCAATAAAAGTATCAGGATTAATTATATTTGAAGGTTCATTTGCAAAATCTCTAGATTTATTTAAAATATTATTTTTATTATTTGAGTGATTAAATTTATATTTTAATTGTTCATTTCTTAATTTATAACCTTTTAATAAAGATTTATGCAATTTTTTTTTATCAATATTTTGTTTATCAATATTCCATAAATCAATAAACGAATATTTTTTTTTCATTACTAATAAGTAATAATAATAAAAATAAATTAAATAACAATATTTACAGTATTACCTAATCGTAAATCAGTATTAAGCATAATTGTATATCCAGCATCACGAATATTCTTACAAAAGTTATAGTCTTCTCCTGTAACAATTTTATATTCATTTTTATCTTCTTTTTGAATAGTTAAAATATCACCATTAAAATAAGGATATTTTAGTTTTTGAATAACTTCTTGTTTAAGAGCAAAAAAAGATAATCCAGTAAAATCAATAGGCATATATTTACTACCGGCTTCAGATTTCCAATTATCAAGATCTTCTTGTGTTAAAAATTTATATGAACCATTTTTAGAATAATAATCATTATCTAAAGTTTTTACTGCAAAAAAGTTTACAGCATCATCTGATTTATAAAGTCCCGATACAACTGGATGTTCTTCAAGAGATTCAATAAGATCAATTAATTGTTGTGGAGTAAATAACATATTATAATCAATAGTAATCCAATAATCAAATTTATTATTATTAAATGGTTGATGAATTTCATTATTTAATCCAAGAGTTCTAAGTCTTGAATGATAAATAGATGGATTATCACCACAAGCAACTAGAAATTCATATTTACCAGTTTGCCATAGTACAGTAAGAGTATTTGTCCAACAAAGTAAAAATTTTGAAGAGAATTTTTCACCTTGAAAAGCGAGTGCAATTATTTTTTTTTCAACATTTTCAACATTTTCAACATTTTTGATATCATTATCAGTATTATTATCAGTGCTCATATTATATTTTATAAATATAAATTATCTTTATATAAATTTAGTTTGGCATTTCTTGGTCGTAACATAAATTATGTATAAATAATTTATCAATTCTACCAACTCGCTGTGCTCGTCCAATTGCTTGATTTTTATATAAACCCATAGAATGAAATATTATAACATCTGTTGCAAAACTAATATCAATACCACTACCAGCATGATATGTATTAAGTAATATAACTTTTACTTTAGAATTTTTAAATGAATTAAGTACATTCATCATATGTGAAGTATTACCTTTTAATTCAGCATAAGTAATATCATTATCTTTTAATTTTTGTATAATATCAAAGAAACCAGATTCAAATTTACTAAAAACAAGAAATTTACCATTTTTTTTACTATTTATAATATTAATAAGAGTATCAACTTTATTTAATATAGTATTTTCCTGAAAACTTTCTTTTTTATCAGTTATAGCGATTAATTCATCTGTATTAATTATATTTCTACATTCAGGACATTTTGAATTATTTTTAATCCAATTAATAATGCATATAGCACAATAAGAATGGTTACATTTTAGTAAAATAGGATTTGTAATATATTCCATACAAATAGGACAAGTTTTATCAGACAGTTCTGATATTCTATTTTTAAGATTATTAAGTTTATCATGTAAAACAGTTATTTCGGTATGTAATTTATTTATTTTATTTTGTTTACTTTCATCAGTTAGTATTAAACTTTTAACATATTCTAATTCTTTATTTTTATTTTCTAATTCATTTGTAAAATCTTGTGAAATAATATTAATAATATTATCCTGTGTATCAGTTTTACCACCTAAATCTTTGATAGCACCAGATATATCATTTGCATTTAATTTTTCGATAATATTATTTGTTACAAAGTCTTTAATCGTGTGAAATAAAATTGGCATTTTACATAAATAATATTTTTCATCAGGTATAGGCAATTTGAAACTATTTCTAACAAATTCTTTTTTACATTTAATAAGCATTAATTTAATATTTTTTGCATCACTAAATATATATCTAATACCCCATAAAATTGAACTGGGACTTCTAATTGTATTAATTAATTCTTCATATGTTCCAGATATTAACCATAAATAATAATAATGAATAACTGGAATACTTTTTATTAAATCATGTGCTTCGTCAATCATAACTCTTTTCCATCTAAATAAATGCTTTGCATATGCATTTGTATTAATTGAATTTATTGTAATATTATCATCATCTTCGTTTATTGTATTATAATAATAATTAATTAAAACATCATATGTTGTATTTTTAATTAAAATAACATCAAATTCGCTAAAATATTGTTTTAATATTTTAGAATCATTATTAACATCTTGATAATTAGGAAGATATTTTTTAATATAATTTAAATTTTCAATTGCTAAAAATTTTAAATTAGTATCTTGTTTTAAGGTTTTTTTCCATTGCATATAAACAGGACCCCTAGGCACAATAATTAATGTAGAATCAATTAAAACTTCCTCATTTTTAACAATAATATTATTAGTACTATAACTAAAATAAGAATAATTTAAATTACTAATATAACTTTTTTCATAAATTCTATTAACATATATATCATTTAATTTACATGCCGATATTATAGATAATGCTGTTAAAGTTTTTCCATATCCAACTATATCACCAATTATCCCAATATTAGTATTAATTTTATATTCACCCTTTAAACCTGTATTAAAAATATCATTATAATTTTTTGAATTAATATTATAATTTATTACACCATAATTTTCCATTAATTTTGCTTTATATAAACATGCTAATTGATGTGGTTTTAATTGTATTTTTATATTTTCTGGTTGTTTATATGCTGGCGATGATTCATCTAATTCTAAATCATATATATAATTAATATTCATTTAATAATATAGTATAAATTTAAATATTAAATATTTACATAATAATCATTTTTTATGTATGAAAATATATATAAAATAAAAAAAAAATGATATGTTTATATGATATATTATTAATATAATATTTTGAATATAATTAAAAATGCTTGATTCTCAAAATGCACTGAAAAGTTTTACTAAATTAGAAGAATATAAAAATTATAAAAAAGAAATAAAAAAAAAAAATAAAACAAATATAATGTCAAACTATTTTGAATATTTTGATGAAGAAAATGTTATGGATTTAAAATTACATCAAAAATACTATTTCGATGTTGCTGCAAATATTGCAAAAAATTCTAATATGTTTCAAAAACATGGCGCGGTTATTGTATATAAAAAAACAATAATCGCAACCGGATATAATAGTTATTCATATAATAGTAAAACAAATTTTAGTATTCATGCAGAAATAGTTGCAATCAATAATGCTATTAAAAATTGTAATAAAGAATTATTGTGTGATTCAAAACTATATATTGTAAGAATTGCACCAGAAACTAAAAGTAAATATATTCTAAAATATTCTAAACCTTGTTTAAATTGTCAAAAATATATAAATAAATTTAATATAAATAAAATATTTTACTCAACTAATTATGAGTATGATAAAGTTATTTCAAGTGATTCTGATTAAATTTGTAAATTAACTTGTGGTATAACTCTTCTAATATTTTTCTTAACAATTACTGGTCTATCACTAAATATTTCATTTAATAAGTCTTCTCCTGACAAATCTTTAAAATGTAATATTTTTTCTTTTATTTCAGACATTTTAACAGGTACTTTAACCTTTCTTTCATTTGCTTTTATTCTTCCGTGTTGAGTATTTAAATCTTTATATTTATAATCAAACATAAATTTTTCAATTTTATTATTTAAAGCTTTTTGATGTACTTTTCTTTCTTTTATTGCAATATGTAATTTTCGTATTTGATCATCAAATTTAAACCATTCATTAACAAGTGCTTTTAGTGTATCTAATTCTTCTGAACTAGGTTCGGGATTATTATCTAATATATTATTTACAAATTCTGTTGTAGAACTATTATTATCTTTATCCATAATATATCATATATTTATATACTTAATCTTTATATTAATTTAGTGATTTTTCAATGAATTTAATTATATCTTCATATTCTCTTTTTTTCAAAAATTCAGATTTTTTTTTCCCTTTATCACAATATTGTATACATGGTACCATACTAATTTGATATTTAGTTTCCAAAAAATTTTTCATATTATTTCTTTCAATACAAATAATTATTTTATCAGTTTTATTGTATTTTTTTTTAATATCTTTCCAAAGTCCTTCTAACATTAGACAATAAGGACACTTATTAGAATAGTAATAAATGACAGTTTTATTAAAAGGAATTATTTTAGATACTATCTGTTTATAATTAGTTTTATTAAGATTATAAATTGGCATTTATATTATACTATAAATAAATATTAAATTAATTAAAAAAAAAATACAGTAAATTATTATAAATATATTTAATAGATTAAAAATGATTAATGATATTATAGAATCTAATACATATGATTATCTAAATTTTCAAAATTTAGATTATATTAATAGTAAAGATTTTAAACAACCATATACAGATAATGATCCGGATATGAAATATATTAATACTATTTATGATTATGATTTAAGAAATAAAGCAAATAATACTTCTTGTGAACATCAAAAAATATTAAGTAATTTTTATGATACTAATATAGATAACGAATATAAATCAAATAGAAGATTTATTGACGAAATGAAACCAATTAATTATGATTATGAAAAAGATTTATATATTTTATTAGGGAGACAAGTAACTCCTAAAAGTTGTGATGTAAAAAAAAAAGATTATAATGATGGTAATTGGATAAACTATCATGATGATAATATAAAAAAATATATGGATAATAACATTTTTAATATAAATACAAAAAGTAAATTAAAATTGATTAATTAAATTTAATTTTAACAATTTTATTAACTAATGTTTCTTTTTTAATTGGTTTAATCATGCCATTTTTCCGTGTTGTTACTTTTATACCAAGTTCTTTACATTTTTTTAATAATTGATTTTTTGAATATTTTTTATTTAAATATTCCCTATATATAGATTTTTGGCTTTTTATTTTACTCTTTCTTGCTTTTCCTCCCGATAACATATTTTGCATTTTTTTATGATCATTAGTATCCATACCTAAAATACTTTCTATAGTATTGCTAGATAGTTTCTGTTGCATGTCTATATCTATATTAAAAAGACAAATTTATTTTATATATAATTATTTCTCTTTCCCCATGCATTTTTGCAATAAATTTTCTTGACTAATATCACTTTCACTTTTGTTTTTTAATTCTTTTTTATAATTTTTAATATTTAATTTATTATTCTTAATATTTTCTTTTAATTCTTTTAATTCTTTTTTATCAACTATTTTTAATTTTTCTTCATTTTTATTTAATTTATTAGTTTCATTTTCTATATTTTTTTTAATCTCTTGTAAATTATTACTTTTAGATATATCTGCTTTTATATTATAAAAAACTGGATAAGCAAAATTTCTTACATCTCTATCGCGATTTAAATATGATATATAACCCGTTATATCATTTAAATAATCTTCTGCTCCTTTATCTGTAAATTTACTTGTAGTTTCATCTAAATATTTTTTAGTAAATTCATTGAAATCTTCAGGTAATTCATCTCTTTCTTTCATTAAATTTATTAATTTAATTAAATGCATTGGGTCACTTGTATAAGGAGTAGCAGTTAATAATAATAATTTAACACTTTCCTTACCTGATATATTATATGAATTTTTTATTAATTTATTCATAATTTCAATATTTGGTTTTTCAGATGCTTTAATATCAGGTGAATATAACTTATGTGCTTCATCAATAATAACAAGTGTTTTTTTTAGAATATCTTGTGTTCCATTTCTTTTTTGCATAACTTTATATATACTATTTTTACCTGCTAACATATTTGAAAATTGTTTATAACTAATAGGCATTATCCACGAATCACTTAGATATTTTGAATAATTTTTTTTAATTATTTTTGGAATATTTTCTTTATTAATAATTTGTCTTCTTATTACTGATGAACAAACTTGTTGAAACATATTTTTCCATATATCTGATTTTAATGTATGTCTTGTAACCCATAATATTGTATAATTATGTTCTTCAAATCCTTTTGTTGCAATTGAAACAGCAGAACAAGTTTTTCCTGTACCAACACTATGCCATAATAACAGTCCTTTATAATCTGATGAATGATTAAAATAATTTGATACAAATTCTTGAGTTGGTGTAAAAGTTATTAATCTTTCATCTTTAGGAGGCACTGATGGAGGCAAATTTTTAATTGGTATTGGCAATGAATTATTTTTTCCACCATTTTTTGTGTTTAAAATTTCTTTATTTACACTTTTTATTTTTTTATTTAAAATTTTTTCATTTTTCCTTATTATTTTTCTATCTTTTACCAT
>Ga0209534_10001727_pt1 | contig 22545 bp, 27 predicted proteins | sample COG_07_FD_184751 | JGI IMG/M metagenome (GOLD analysis project Ga0209534, IMG submission 184751) | Pelagic Microbial community sample from North Sea - COGITO 998_met_07 (SPAdes) (version 2) | ecosystem: Environmental > Aquatic > Marine > Neritic zone/Coastal water | place: Helgoland, sampling...
GGAGGAGGAGGTCTTGCGCTGGGTGGAGGAGGAGGAGGTCTTGCGCTGGGTGGAGGAGGAGGTCTTGTGCTGGGTGGAGGAGGAGGTCTTGCGCTGGGTGGAGGAGGAGGTCTTGCACTTGGTTGAGGAGGAGGTCTTGTGCTGGGTGGAGGAGGAGGTCTTGCGCTGGGTGGAGGAGGAGGTCTTGCTGTTGGCATTCTAGTTATATCGTCGTCTAATATAACTTGTGCAATATCATTTGCATCTTCTTGAGTCATCACTTTACCCTTGTCATAATCGCTTACCTTTTTTCCTGCAGTTTTGTAAGTATAATGACTATTAACACTTGTTACAAGTATCATGATACAGTAAATAAATATAAATATTGCAATTACCCATGCTAATAATGAACACCACCAACTTTTACCATTTTGTGCACCGGTTACAATACAAGTAATTTCAACAAGTGTTAATATTAAACCAGGTAATAACATTAGCAATATCAATAATATTGCAAATAATTTTTTGCCAAGAGTGTAATCACTTTCCATAAATAATATAGACATACACAATAAAAATACAGTTATAGATAATATAATTGCTGCATATTTTGATTGTGTAGAACCAATTACAGCATTTACCAATTTAGAAGCCATTAAATTATTATCCTTTTCTATCTAATTAAAACAAAATAAAAAAAATGAAAATTTATATAAAATTATAACTTTATATTATAATAAAAATGGGTATTCCTTATTATTTTTATATATTAACTAAAAAGTATGACGACATATTATTAAGTAATATTAATTTTAAACCCGATATTATTTATTTTGATTTTAATGGAATAATTCATCCAATTAGTAGTAAAGATAATTCTACAAATGAAATTATTTTTGATAATTTATGGAATTTTATTCAAAATAATATAGAAAAATTTAAACCAAATGAAATAAATATTTGCGTGGATGGTATAGCACCTCTTGCTAAAATAATTCAACAAAGAAAAAGAAGATATCTTTCTAATTATAGAAAAATAATCGATGAAGAAAATTCAACATGGGATTCAAATGCTATAACACCTGGAACTGATTTTATGAACGAACTAAATATTTTTATGAAAAATAAAATAAGATATAATACAAATTCATTTATAATTACCTACAATGGTAGTGAAATTAATGGCGAAGGAGAACATAAAATATTTAAATTTATTAAAAATAATAAGGATGATAAAAAAATAATTATTCATGGATTAGATGCGGATTTAATTATATTATCATTAATATCTCATAAAGATAATATTTATCTAATGCGAGAAAAAGAAGAAAATGATAAATTAGATTATAAATATGTTGACATTAGTAAACTTAGATATGCTATTATAAATGATTTAATATTTCATTGGAATTTAGATAAAAATTTATATACAAATATATTTTCAAATGATTCTATTAATTTAATTGAAAGTTATTGTATTATGTGTTCATTGTTAGGAAATGATTTTATTCCACATTTACTTACTGTTAATTTGAAAAATAATGGTTTGGAAAATTTAATTAATATAACTAATAAATCTATTAATAATTATGGATTGTTAGTTAATAATGGTTTGATTAATTATAAATGTTTAACCGAAATATTTAATTTATTATCACAAACCGAAGAAAAAGATATAGTTATTATTAATAGAAATTATTTAAATAAAAATTGTCATAATTCTAGTAATAATTCAGACTATTATGCGTTAAAAAATAAAGATAAAACAGCTGAGGAAATATATTCAAATACAAAATCATGGAAATATATTTACTATAAAAATAAATTTAATTCTAATATATATATTAATTCGTATATTATTAATAATGCATCATTTAATTATATTAATGGAATATTTTGGACATATAGTTACTATAAAAACAATATTATAGATCATGATTGGTATTATCCATATAACTATCCTCCAACTGTAAAAGATATTTCTAATTATTTATATGGTAATGAAATACCAATAATTGAAAAAAAAGGACAATATATTACAAATGAACTTCAATTATTAATTGTAACTCCTAAAACAAGTGTAAATTTATTAAATTTTAGATTACAAAAGTTTATGAATGATAAAACCTTTGGTTTATATCATATGTTTCCTCTAAAATATAAAATACATACTTATTTAAAAACACATTTATGGGAATGTTTTCCAGAATTACCTAAAATTAATATAGAACTGATGAAAAATATTTTAAATAAATAAAATTATATAATTAATACATTGTTAGTAATATAATAACATATAATAATATTAAAAAAAAATAATTATTTAACTTATATAACTATCAAAAATATTTATCCGCTTTAACTGGTTCTTTACATATAATATCCCCACAATGGTCTCTATTTTGATAAATAGAATTAATAATTGCTCTTTTATTATTGCAATTATTTAAATTCCATCTTCCTAACAATACTTTATTTGGTTTTGTTTTATTTTTAATAAAATTTATAATATTTGTTATAAATCTTTTCATTATATTTATAACAAATATTATAATATAATATATATCATTTTTTATATTATATTCTTGAAACATAAATTTAAATAAAGTTATAGAAAAAAAAGACATAAAACACTTAATATCAATATAATAATATTTAATTTTTTTTTATAAAATATATAGATATATCTTTATGTGCATTTTGTGTTTTTCTATCAAATATATTATCATTTTTCTTTTTACTTAATGATTTAATTTTTACAGGTACTAATGGAATATATGGTGCCATACCTATTCCATAATTTCCACAATGAGTATTTTCATATTTTTTTATCATGTTAACATATAAAGTAAATTATTTAAATCATTTTTTTCTATTTATATTTAAATATATATATATATATATTATAATGACTTTAATTTGAATAAGCAATACCACCCATACCTGATAATATTCTCAATACATTATAATTAATTGCATATACCGATAAGTTATCTACGGAAGTATTTACATCACTTTCATAATTTAGAGATAAAGTTGCTGTATCAATTCTAGACATATTTAGAGTTCCCGATGGTTGATGTTCCTCGGGTTTTAATGCAAACGAATATACATTAATACCTGCATTATTTGGTACATTTGTATGATGTTGGAATGGTTGTACTAAATTGAAATATCTTCCATCTCTTTCATAAAATCTATCATTACCATTTAATATTAATTTACCAGATTTTATAGGATTTTTAGAACCTCTTGTACAAGATAATTTATTTTTTACTTCTTCATAATTTTCTAAGGTATGTTCTAATTTTAATTTATCTTTATTATCTGTAAAATTAAACCAGTCACTATTTGATTTAACTTCTTTATTTACAATCCATATCAATTCTTTTACAGGATGATTTAAATTTAATTTTACTTTATTTGATACAGTTTCTCTACCAGTAAATTGTAATTGTTCTATTAAATATTCATGAGAAGATTGTGCAAATTTTCTTCTTTCATCTGTATCTAAATATACATAATCTACCCATAAAGATGCTTTCAAATCATTTGGTACATTAATTGCACCATGTAAAACACATTTACTAGCTTCTTCAAATTGTATATTTATTTTTACTTCATGATATTGTAATCCTATTAATGGTAAAGCTAAACCAAAGTTATTACAGAACCAAAATTGTAATGGTACATACATTTTTTCTAATTTTTTAGCTGGCTTTTGTCCAGCTCCGGTTCCACTTGATGCTGTAAAGTATGCTGTTACATCTAATAATCCGGTCATTGCGTCATCACCAATTAATTCTTTATCGGTGCCAGCAGCATCTGCAGTAGTATTCGCAATAAATTGTACTTCATCGCCTGCATCTTCTGCAAATATTCTGAATTCTTGTGGATCTACAAATAATTTAGTAGTAGTTAAATCTAATCCTGAATCGTATCCTGCAGTATGATGAATTGTTATTGTTGCTTGCGGGGAGCCCGCCGCGGACGCATTCGCAATAGGGGTTATCTCAAGAACTGTGCTACCCTGCACTACAACACCAGTAGCACTAGTAGTTCTTGCTTGAACATGTATTAAACCGGATCTTACAACAGGTGCTTGAATATTAAACTTATCTGTTCCTAATACTAAATGTTTTCCGCCACCAGATAAACTACCACTTCCACCAACCATATCAAAATAAGCTTCTTTTTTACCTTCGGGCATAGTTAATTCATTCCATATATACATCCATTCTGAATAATGTTTATCAATTCGTTGACCACCAATTTCTACTTCTGCTTCTTTTAATACACGTAAACCAAAATAAGGAACTAAATTAGTATCATTTGATTCTAATTCTAAATATGCTCTTGATATTAAATCACCATTTCTAGAAACAGTTGCTGTTACTCTTTGACCATAACCAACTGAACCATTGAAAGTTTGTTGTATAGATTCTAGAGCAAAGTTAGTATGTCTTCTGTATACTACTTTGAAAAAGGTAATTTGAGGATTTCCAGTTAAATAAACGTCTTGAGCACCATATGCAACTAATTGTAATAGACCACCTCCCATTATTATTTATTCTATATTTAATTAAGATTATTATTTATTAAATATTTAAGTATTTCTTTATTTTTTCTAATTCATTTTCCAATTTTAGATTTTTATTTTCTAAATTTTCAATTTTATTTTCTAAATTGCTATTTTTATTATTCAAATATTTAATATTATTAACTAAATAAGGAATTATTCTTTCATATTTAATATAATTGTAATCAATATCATTCATTTCAATTTTACAAACAGATACTGCTTCTGGTATTACCTCTTTAACTTCCTGTGCTATAAATCCAATATCTGGTTTATTTGCCATATTAGAATTGAAAAGATTTTCTTTCCATATGAATTTAACAGGATTTAATCTATTAACAATATCAATATCATCTTTATTAAATGATGATATATTTGTCTTAAATCTTTTATCTGATATATTTGCAAATGCTACTATATCATTTTCACATAATAATTCATTTTCAATTCGTGCTTTTCCTTTTACATGTAATTGTTCACTTTCACCAGTATCTGATGTACCAACGGTTAAAGTATTTAATAACTTGCTAGTTCCTGTAACAGTTAAAAATTTATTTACTGTTACATCTTCAGAAAATGTTATATCCCCAGGAGATGAAATTGTATATACTCTTCTCAAACCACCTGATATATTTTTTTCAAATGAAAAACTATCATCACTAGTATGGACTTGTAATCTAAAACCAGGTGTACTAAAACTTGAAACTGTTGATATATTAATATCACCAATAACTTCTAATTTAACACTTGGGGTTTCCGTTCCAATACCAATATTACCATTAGCAAGAATTCTCATTTTTTCACTTAAACCAGTACCGTTATGTGTACTAAATATTAAATCTGCAGTGTGTGGTACATTTGTACAAATTGCATTTATTTTAACAGAAGGATCCCATTCATTAGATAAATTAAATCCTAAAGAACATGCAGTTCCTACAGCACCTTGTCTCGAATTAATTAAACTTAAAGCGCACAATTCTGTTGCACCTCCAGAATCACCACTTAATATAGCAACAGATGATCTACTTGTAGCACCACTTGTATTAGTACCTTCACCAACTTGCAAAGGTACAATGAGTGTTTTTTGTCCAGTATTTACACCTAATTTATTATCAACTAATGCTCTATTTTGATAAATTTGAAGTGTATTATTTATTTCATTACCAATGAATACAGGTAAATTTCCTTTTGATGTTATTGATAATTTGGCATTTACACTACTACCTAATTGTTTTATTGAACAATCTGTTATACCTATACTTTGTGTTCTATCATATTTCTCTATAATTAATCCTTGTTTATTCGAAGATAAATCACCCGCTATTGTAACTAAACTACCATGTTCATAAGCTGTATATAATAGTTCATTTAAATCTTTAAATATAATATCTCCTATATAATTTAGATTATCAGTTTGTGTCGACCATATATTTAAATTAATAGTTTCGTTATTTTTTTTTAAATTTCCATTTATATTTATATCTCCTTTTATTTCTAAAGTATTTATACTATTGTATATTTCTGTATTTGGACTGGCGAAATATTCACTTGTATCATAACCTAAAATCATTTTCCGATTGTTTAAAATTACTGTTGGTGCCGTCTTATCATTATTATTTGTACTAATTAATAAATTATCATTATCGTAATTATATATTTTAACACTACTTGAAGAATCAATTGATTTTAATATAATAAATGACTTGTAATTATCATCATTATTTGCAGTCAATATTATACCAGATGCATGATTATAATTACCTATTATATTTGCTACCGATTTTGTTTCACTTCTTAAGGAAGTTATTTCTTCTGTAATTACAAGTTCGGGTAATTCTGTTATAATATTTGTAGCAAATTTATTACTAATTGCATCATCACTAACTCTTGTAATTTCTTTATCTATATAATTACTTGAATTTATAAATAATTCTTCGCTATAATTACTTGAATTTATAAATAATTCTTCGCTATAATTTGATGAATTATTTAGATTAGTTAATATTTGTGTACCAACATATGTTTTTAATTCGGTTTTAACTTGTACAATTTCTTCATTTGTATAATTACTTGAATTTGTGAATAATTCTTTCGTATTAACTTTATTTTCTGTTGATTTTGTAGCAATTGAAGTTGTAATTCCACTTATTATACCATCTATAGCAGCTCTTGGATAAAATATTATATTTTTTAGATTGTCTTCAGTTAAAAATGTTGTATCTATATTATTTAAAAAATTACAGTTAATTTTATTAATTTTTGATGTTGGAGAACCCAATTCAATATTATCTTTTAATACATTAATATTTGTATCCAATATTAATCCATTTTCACTAATATTTAATAAATTACTGCTATTAATACTGTCATATATATTTAATAAACTTGATGGATTTGTTGTACCTATTCCAACATTGCCATTATAGTATATTTTATTTATATCATTGTTGTTTATAAATGTATTTGCAACATTAATAAAACCGTCTAATGATATATCTATATTTTTTCCCGGTGTTAAATTTGTATCTGCATATATTGTTGTTAATTTGTTATTAATTACTTGCAATCTATCAGTATCTATATCAATAAATGGTAAATTTGTAATATCATTATAATTAATAATATAATGTTTAGTTGTTATATCACTCATTTACTTAATACTATTATATAAAAAATATCAATAATATTATTCATAATGTACAGTAAATATTTTGATAAATTACAGGGTATTATTATACCCCATGCTGGAATTCAATATGCGGGTTCTGCTAGAAATAATATTTTTAGAAATTTAAATGATACTGATAAAAGTATTAAAAAAATCATTTATTTAGCAGCATTACATGATTCAAGAAATTCTACAGATGAAATTTTTATATTAGAAAATGATAAAGAATTTGATAATTATTTTATTAATACAAAATGTAAATATAATATTGATAATTTATCGAATGGTGCTATAAATGAACATTCATATAAATGGGTTAAAGATGAAATTGTATATTTTTTTAAAAATACAAAAATTTTAGTAATATGTCCTACACCACTATCTAATTTTAAAAATTTGGCAATTGATATAATAAATTATATTAATAAAGAAAAAGAAAAAATTATTTTAATAGCAACTACTGATTTAATACATTATGGTGATAGATTTAATAATTTAGAATTCTTAAATTATCCTTATAATTATGATAAAGTTAAGAAAGAGGAAGAAACTATATATAATCTTTCGAATAATAAACTTACAAATTATGACGAAAATATAATGTGTGGTAGATATTCTATTAGAACCTTTTTAATAATATCCAATTTTTTCAATTGGAATTCTAGAATTATTGATTATTATGATTCTAGTGTATTTAGTTCAAATAATATTAAAAAACACGAAATAAATTTTGTTAAAGAAAAAAAAGAATTCGTTTCATATGTATCTATAATATATGGTTTATTTGATAATGATAATGAATTATTACCGATTGATATATTTCAATCATATGGTTTAATTAAAAGTATATTTTATGCTAAATTAAATAATATTGATATTGATATAAAATTACCAAAATGGAATAAATTTAATTACATTTATAATGGTATATTTGTTAGTACTGAATTAGAAAATAAAACTAATTCGTGTATAGGAATATTTCAAAATAATAATAATATAACATCTTCTATAAAAATTGTAAATTCTACAAATAGTTGCATAAATGATAGTATAAATAGATGGAATAATCCTATTACTTTAGATAATTTAGATAAAATAAATATTAAAATTGAAATAATAGATGATATTTCTAAATGGAAATGTTTTTTATCTAATACATGTTATAATAATTTTTATTTAAAAGATAAAAAAGGCATGTATCTAAAAATATATAATAATAATACTGCAACATTTTTACCATCTGTTGCGCAAGATAATGAAAATATATGGTCGATTGAAGATTATATGAATACTTTATCATTGAAATCTGGTTCAAATAAGTTAGATTGGAAAAATGATAATAGTTTTATGTATATTTATGATACTAAAATAATAATATATAATACTCTTACAAATACAATTAATAATATAAATTTCAATTAAAAATTTGTAAAGTTACATGGTCTGTACAATTTATACTTATTGTTACGATTATATATTTTTTGTATTTTTTGAAATTCTATATCATTAATTGTATTTGTAAATTTTTGTAAATTTACTAACTCTTCTATTGTATCTATTTTACTATTATCTTTAATATTTATTTCTATATTTTCAATTATATTTGTAACTACTTTAATATAAGTTTCTTTTGATACTTCAAAAATTGTTCTTTGTAAAACTATAACTTCATTTATATAATCTATGTCTTTAAATTTTCTTGCTAAATTTGTTTTATATTGTTTTTCTGTTATTTCTTTCTCTAAAAATCTTACTCTTTCATTATCTTTCCAAGTATCATATACATTTACTTTTTGTACCAAACTATGTAGTGATACTAATTCACAATGTTGTATTCTCCTATATAATTCATATAATTGATTTATCAATGTATTAGATACTATTTTATTTAGTTCTTTTTTTCTGTTTATAATTTTTAAGTAAGAATCATATAGTAAATTAGCACATGGATTGTCATTTGGATTTCTTGCTATTGTTATATTATGTTCTCGCATATATTTAAAATATTCAGGATTATGTATAATTCCTTTTGTTACAATTTTTAAACTTTTCCAATCAAATGCAGTATGACAAGACGTACACCACATTTGATCACATCCAGATGTTTTCATAATTGAAATATTACATTTTGGACAAGGTTTACTATCTTTTTTGATTAATTCTGCTGTATCTACATCATCTTTTAAACATTCGTGATTTTCTTCTTTAATTTTAAAACAATATTTACATGTAGTTTTATCACATATTTCACACTTCCATTGATTATTAACAAATCCATCACAATTAATTTTAGCACAAGGATATTTATATTGAATCTTTGTATTCTTTTCAATTGGTCTAGATTTTAAATGTGCAATATAAAAACTGTGTGCTTTTATTTCATGATCTAATTTTATTTTATCAAATGTATCCATTGTATGTGATATATTTGTATATTCATTTTCTAGTTTAATTTTTTCTAAAAACACTTCTTTAATTCTTTTATTTTTTTGAACTGTAATCATTGATAAAGGAATTAGTGTTTTTTCTTCGTTAAACAATAGTTCTTTAATATGATTTTTATACATATTTTCAATATATGATAATCCTAACATAGTTATTAACATTCCTCTTGTAAAAATATTATTACAACTCATACAATTTTTTGTAGTTCTTTTTGTATCTAATAAGTATCGTTGAAAACATTTTTTACATGTTGTATACTCGCAGTAACTACATACTACTGTATTATTAACCGTAAGATCTTCAATACAAATGCTACAATATGTTATCATTTTTTATAATAATAAAAATGATAACATATTGTATCATTTTTTTTTATTAATACAAATTATATATAATTAATCTGATGAAGAAGTAGCATCGTCCATAGCATCGTCCATAGCATCTTCAGGAGATGAACATTTTACTCTTCTTGCGGTATTTATTATATCTTGTTTTTCATCACATGTAAAACAATCAGATTTTAATACATCTTGTATTTCTGATAAATATTTACAATATGCACTATATTTAGTAGTATTTTCACACTCCTCAATATCATTGCCCTGACATACTAAACGAATATCCTCACATATTTTGTTTGTACTCATACAGTCTCTATCTGTATTAAATTTTTCTTTTAATATCATTTTATTCATTTCATTATACACTTCATTATGTTTATTATTAAATAAACCATATAATAACATAATACATATTAATACTAAAATAATAAATAATATAATATTAATATTTTTTGTTTTCATATCGATTATCTATTATTAATTAATATTATTTATTTTCTAAACAATTTTTTAAATTAATATACGCACTATCGAATTTATCAACACTACAATTTGTTTTATTACATTTTATCACTTCATCTTTTTCTGGTTTACATTTAATTTGAAAATGTTCTCCTAAATTCATGAAATCATTAAAGTATTCTTTACTATTTTTATTTATATTTAATGTTATTAAAATAAAAATAATAATATTAAATAATATTAAAGATATATTTAATATATCTTTCATCTATTATTTATTTCTTTTATTTTTTTTAATTTAATATGTCCTTTATATCGCTAATATCTTTTCCGTTAATACAATTATCTGTATTTTTTATACATATTTTAGACAGATGTTTTAATTTTATATCACCATATATATTTATATTGTCTCTACATGTTATGTCTAATTTATCTTCATTTTTATTTTGTATGCTAGTTATATTATTATTATGTGAACGATAAGTACTACGTTCATTTATACCTGGAGAACCATCTAAACCATCTTTTCCCTTTTTCCCTTGTGGAATTTTAATAATATTTGGATAATTTAAATATTTAAGTTCTTCTTCAGTTGGATAATATTCATCACTTGGATGTTTTTGGATACATTCGTAATAATCCATTTCTCCTAAACAATTTTTTTTTTTTATATCTGTTTTTTGTAAAAATATTATAGGACCTTGATAATTATAATTATTAAATAACTCTTTTTTCTGTATATATAAAATATATATAATTATTATAAAAATTATTATAATCATTCTATTTATTATTTATTTAAAAAAAATATGATTAATTATATTAAGACATATTATTAAATAATGAATAAAAATGATGCTGAACTTTTAATTGAAAAAGAAAATCTAAGAAAAGATAAAATTAAAGTTAGAATGCATAATTACAGAAATAATGATGATTTTAGGAAAAAAAACTCTGATTATATGAAAGAATATAGAGAAAAACAAAAAAAACTTTTAGAAGATGCTAAAAAAATTGTTGAACAAAATGAAAATATAGAAAAATTAGTTACCAACACCGTTCTAAAAAAAATAAAAATTGTTCAAAAAATTCATTCTATTTTCTCTAAAAAAACATTAGATAAAACTATTATTATCAATGTATTTAATGATAACATTGATAAGTCATATGAAAAATATATTTTAGATAATATGAGTTATTTAAAAAATACTAATGATTTTGTTTCAACAATAAGAAAAAAATATACAAATATTAAAACATTAAAAAATAATATATTACCATTTTTAAATATATTAAACAAAATTAATAAACAATATTATAATATTTTAAATTCATTATATAAGTCATTATAAAATAAAATACTTTATCTACTTAGGTTTTATTTATAATATGTATTAATTTATTATTATCACCTTTTGTATTAAATTATATGATATATTATAATTTTTATTCTATTTTTTAATATATTTGATTTAGTAGTTGTTCGTGTGTAATTGCACATTCTGTTCTTGTTTCTTTTAATTCATTTGTTTTTTTGGTTAATTCAACAATCAATCTATTATTCTCATCGTAAACAGTAATTAAATTATTATTTTTTTCTAATAATAATTTATTATTTTTATCTAATAATAAATTATCATCTTTTAATGAATTATAATTATCTTTTAATGATTTATAATGATCGTTTAATGATTTATAATCATCTTTTAATGAATTATAATTTTTAACACACAACAAATGCGCGCTGATAGAAGTATCGGTTGCGGTTTCGGCTGTTTCGGCGGTTTCGGAGGCTTTGGCGGCGGCGGCGGTTTTGATATCCTTCATTATCTGTTTTTGTTTTTCTATATGTGCTAGTTGTTCCACATCGCTTTGTTTTATCGCTATATCTAACCTTATATCGTTTTCTTTTATTATTTTTTCTTGTTTCAAATTTTTAGTTGAATCGACATGTTTACATACAGACGCATCAGTATATTTTCCATTTCCTGCGGTAGGTCCATTATGACATTTTTCATAACAATCTGTGTCATAACATTCTGCAATATGTTTTAATTTTTCATTTTGTTTTTCAGAAGTTAAAGACTCATCATTCCACACATCAAAGTCTCCCCACATCGTCTTTTTTTGACAATGATATTTCTGTTGTTCTAATTGTTCACAAGGAGAGCAGTCATTGCAGAAAGCTGCTTTTACTTCGTCTGTATATAAAAAACCTTCTTTCTTTTTATAACAAGAAGGGTTTTTATATATTAAATATAATAATCCGAATATTGTTAATAATAATATTATTGACAATAAAATTTTATCAGTATTTTTCATTATCTATTAAGTAAATACACGGGGGTGTATTATTTTTTATTTATTATTACATATATATATATTATGGATTAGGTGTTGTTTTATAAAAAAAAACTATTAAGTATAAAATCTAAATAATTCTCTATATTTTTTTATTACTATCAAATAGATATACCAATATCATTATTATAAATAATACCAATATTATATATTTTATTATATTATTTTTCTATAATGAAAATTGTTCCAATTATAATAAATATAAAACCAATCCAGTTTCTTAATGTTATATTTGCATTAAAATAATAATAACTTATAACTAATATTAAAAGTAATTCATATACCGCTAAACTTTTAAAATATCCAGGATGAGATGATTTTGCAATTAGATTATAAGTTATTAATGAAAATATAAATAATAAAACACCTGCAAATACTAATATTAATAAATTATTATTTTTTAATTCATTTATATTTTCAAAAGTTAAACCATATATTATAAAAAGTATTGTCGCTACTATACTTGTAATTATTGGATACCAATTACCTGTAAATTTAATATATTTTTGTATCATTATTGCACAGACTGTTATAATAATTTTTAGAATTGCAATTAAAATCCAATAAATATTATTCATATATGTATTATTCTATATAAAAATAATACTTTTATATTTTAATTATGGGTAATAATCAAATTAAACAAAAATATATTAATGATATTGAAAATAATGTCGAATACGACTCTTATAAAATTTTTAAATTAAATAAAAATTTTACATGGGATGAATTAAAAAAATCATATAAAAAATTAGCAGTAAAAGCACATCCTGATAAAGGTGGTGATAAAATTATTTTTGATTATATAACAAAAAAATTTTATGATCTAGCAAATGAATACGATTTGAGGACTTCAAATAAAAATTACAATGAACTTAAAAATGATTATACAGATTATATACAGAAAAAAACTAATAATCAAAATAATAAATTTGATGATAATTTAAGTGTTAGTGAAAGAATTAATAAACATTTCAACGAAACTAAAGTTTATGACGAAGATACTGATTATGGTTACGGCGATAATATGGAAAAATCAACTAAAAATAGAGAGGACTTTAAGTTTGATAATATATTTGATAATAAAAAATTTACAAATAAATCTTTTAATGAAGTTTTTGATAAAAATGTTACAATTTCAAAAGAAATTGTAAAATATGATGAACCCAAACCAATGGTACTTGCAAAAAATTTAAATTTTTCTGAAATTGGTGCTGGTAAAAATGAGGATTATAGTAGTTCAATTGAAAAAACAAATAATCTTGCATATACAGACTATATGAAAGCACATTCTACAAATAGACTTGTTGATGCATCTGAATTAAACAATTTTAAAAGCTTTAAAAATACACATGAATATCAAAAATATAGCGATAAAAAAGTTAACAAAAAATATAATAATAATGAATTAGAATTAATGAATAAAAAAAAAGAAAAAGAAGAAATTTATGAAAACGATAGACAATCTAGGATAAAAAAACAAAATTTAAATATATTAAATGCTTACAATAAAGCAAATTCTATATTTCTAAAATAAAAAATGATTTATATACTTTAATTTTAATTTTAATGTCGTATACTAATAATTGCAAGAAATGGTGTGAAACAGATATAATATTTTTTGATAATTATATTAGAAATGAAAAAATTATTGATAGTTGCAAAATTACATTTCTTTCTAATATGTTAAAAAGAACAGAAAAAGCGATTATTTATAGAATATTTAAAAAATATATAGTAAATGAATTTGATTTTATTTACCATAATAATGTAAATATTTATGAAAAATATTTATTTTATAATGAAAAAAATATTGATAATTTTCTAATAAATGATTTTATAAAAAAAGAACAAATTAAATTTAAATTAAACAAAATTAATTGTACTATATTAAATTTAGTTATAGATGATACTAATAATAAACGAATGATATATTATAATAGTATAATAGATACTATAAATGAGATTAATAATTTAAATAAGAAATAAAAAAAATGAAATAATTTATATATAAATATGTTTATTTAATATTTAACAGTATATGGAATGTACTAAATGTAAAAAAAAACTCGAATTAAAGTTATTTTCTTATAAAGATGTTAAAAATAAAATATATTACTTATACTGTGATATATGTAGAAATAAACAAGATAATACTAAAAAAAAACAATATGAACAATTTTCTTACAATGAAAAAAAAAAACAAGATATAATTAATTGTATTTGTGGTAAAAAATATATTGCATTTAGAAATTATCATATTATACGACATGAAAATTCGTGGTGTCATATTAAAAATGTAATAAGATAGTAAATGTCAAATTGTTTTTATTATAATGATATTGATATATATATTGATAAAATGGTAAATATATTAAATTTAGATATTATTAAAAAAATATTAAATATTATTAATATAATGATAATAAAAAAACAAAAAAAATTAAAACTTATATTGAATAAAGAAATTAATGAATATAAAGATATTTATTACAATGACAAAAAATATATAATTTTTAAAAATAAATATGACCAATTAATACTTAAACAGAAAAAAATTATTTTAAATTCTAAATATAATTTTTTTAAATTAGAAAATATTGATAATTCATCAAATTATATATTAAATAATAATAATAATTCTAATATCATTATGAATAATATTTCAAATTCATCAAATTTTAAAATAATTGTAAAATATTTATAATATTTATTATTTATACAAAATTAAAGGTCCTAATAATATAGATAATATTATTTTTTCTTTCATATAAATAGAAATTATTATTCCAATCAATGACCAACATAAAAATAATATAATAATATTTTGTAAAATTATATCTATATTGTTATTTTTTTTTAATTTATCATTAAATCCCCATTCAATACTTGGTGAATTATTATTAATTGTATTTCTAATTGCATTTTCTATTATTTTTATATCTTCATACATCGCTATTTGTTTATTGTTTACTATTTATTAGTTTTGATAATAATGTATCATCTAAACATATATCTGATAATATTCCATTTGAAAAACAATATTTATTTGCTGTTACTCTCATATAACTTGGGTTTTTATCTTGTGGTCCTGGTTCTCCTTGTGCTCCGTCGTTCGCATCATATCCTCTTGGACCATCATCTCCTAATGGTCCTTCTTCTCCTTGTAGTCCTTGTGGACCTTCTCTACCAATTTCGCATACTCCATCTATACCAGCTCTGCCTTGTTCACCTTTTGAATTATCTAAATAAACAATTATATCATCAATATCATTGTTCGATTCATTTGTAATTTCTTTATTATATTTTGCTATTATGTTATTATTATACTTAAATATAATTGATGGTATATATCCAGAATCTCCTTTAACTCCATTTTTTAAATAGATTTTTTTTGTTTCTGCGTTTTTATCAACACTATTATATTTTCCAATTAAAAATTCGCTTGTTTTATCATAAAAAAGTATATTGGGTATTTCTTCACCATTATTTCCATCGTGTCCTCTTATTCCCCTATTTCCTTTTTTTCCTTTAAATCCATCATATCCCACTTCTCCTATTTCTCCTTCATCACCTTTATCTCCTTTAATAATTTTTTTACAATAACCACTATTATAACAATTTGTATCTTCAAAATTTGTAAATTGTTCTTGTGTAATTTCTGGACATTCATTTTCCACTGTTGCAGCAGTATTAGAAATAGCCCTTATAGTATCTTCATATTCTTGCTCTAGTCTAATAATTTCACTTAATTTAGTAATATGCGCATGTATTTCTTTAAACATATTTAAATCTATACAAGTGTCATTTGCACATAACCTGTCTGTTAATATTATTTCAAATTCAGGGTTTTCTATAACATCACCTGGAGCCCCTATTGTTCCATCAATACCTTTATCTCCATCAGGTCCTTTATCTCCAACAGGTCCTTTTGGACCTTTGATGCCTCTTCTACCTGGTGGTGTTTCACATATAGCATCTTTTCCTTTAATACCTTTTTCACCGGTTTCAATTTCAACAGTTATTGTATTTAAATCATAATTTTCTACATATTGTTTACTTATGACTTTTTGTGTTTTACTATCTTTAAATATTATAGGGTTCATTCTTGCATTATCACCATTATCACCCCTTAATAATCTTACATTTGTTACTTTATTATCTTTTTCTCTATAATTACTTTCTTGTTGCGTATCTAAAATCATATCTGTTAACATATCTCTAAAATGAATAGTACCTATAAACTTTGCATCAAGACCATGTGCACCAGAAACACCTTTATCACCCTGATCTCCAACTTCCCCTATTCTTCCTGTTCTTCCAATTACTCCTTTATTTCCCGGATCCCCTTTAATATCCTTAAAACAATTTTCTAAATTCAATTTTTTTCTTGTATTACATATTTCTGCAACCGATTCGATAAAGTGTTCTTTTAACATACTGTTATAAAATAGTGTAATTAATATTAATAATAGCAATATATATAACATAAAATTAATATATTTCATTTCTTAATTTTTATTTATAAAATAATAAATGATATAAAGATTTAAATATATATTAATATACCTAATATATAACAATAAGAGACATGTCAACTTTCCAAAAAAAACTACAAAAGGATAGAACTAATGAAGAAACTGCAAATGCAGGTCTAAAATGGGAGGCAGAGGATGATACATACCTACTCGAATCCTCCAAAAATGGAGTCTCTATTACTGATATCGCCAAACATCTTAAACGTACAGATGGTAGTATTAAAACTAGACTTGTTATTAATATTCTAAATATTTGTAGTGAAAATAAAGAAGACCTTGAAGAACTATGTACGCTTCATAATATTTCTTCTAAAGATGTTTCTAATTATGAACAAAAAAAAAATCAAAGAGAAAAAAAAAAAGTTTCTCGTCCTAATGAAAAATCGTTCTCTTTTCCATCATCTGATTTTGTTGAAGTTTACGATGGGCTATCTCAACTTAATAAAAAACTTGATACAGTTCTTGAAAATCAATGTACTATTCTTAAAAAACTTAAATAATTAAATCATTTTTACTTATAATATTTTAAATATATATTATTGTTCTTCACATTTATTATCACTTAAACTATATATTTCACCATCGCGAGGACATTTGCAATATCCACCTTCCCAGTCAAATATTTCACCATCGCGACATAAATCATCTGGGTTAGGTCCAATATATTCGCATTTACCACTATTCTCGTTATATTTTTTACTTCTGTTACAACACATAGTTATTCTATGATTATCACTATACATTTTTCTCATATTTACTGATAATGTTCCTTCTGGATTACAAGTAATACATTTATTTCCTTCTATTGCTGATGGAGAATAATAATAATATACTCCACTAATTCCTCCTTTACATGATGAGCAATCTTCACTTCCATGTATTTGACAATCTTCTCCTTCTGTTGGATATCCACCATTACATGTACATATATTTGTAAGACAAGCATGTGTAATGAAATCATAATGCTGACCTTTAGGGCAACATTTTCTATCTATATTCCCACTTTGTGTATATTTTTCATCATCGCATGGTAAACACTCATAATTATTTAAATAATAATTACTATTGCAATTTTTACATTTAGTTAATTCTTCATCCTCGCAATTTTCATTATCTGCTTCTCCATTTTCACATTGGCATGTCTTTTTTAGACAAGTATTATTATCATACTTTTCTGTATTAGAACAACATACTTTTCTATTATGATTGTCATTATTAATGAATGTCCCTACTTCACACGCAACACATAAATTTGTTTCACTATCAAAATAATAATTTTCATTACAATTAATACAAATTTCTTTGTTATGAACATCACAATCTTCTCCTTCTGCGACTGTTCCATTATTACACATACATACTTTTTTACATTGGTCTTCACTACATTCTCCTTGTGGTCCTTGTTCATATGGTAAATTAATTAATTTATCTTTAGATATACATTGATTTTTAATACATAATTCTTTAATATTAAAATTATTAAGAGTAGTTTTTATTGTTAGGTTTCCATATATATTAACATCATGTAATTTCTTTATTTCAATATTCGTATATTTCTCTATATTTATTGAAAAATATATTAATAATATAAATAGTATTATGTATATTAATATTATTATTATCTTCATTATTTTATTAATATATTTTTATTAATTTTTATTATAATTATATAATAGCATCTCCACATATTCCAGGTATTCCTTGTGGACCACATGTATCGTTTGATATCTTCTCTAAATCTTCTCCTGTTAAACAAAAATTTCCTACACAAAATTGGTTTTCAAAATTAACTCGATCTCCAGTAAATTCTAGAGCATTTCCACTTATTTCTATATCATTGTTAGGAGTAGATTTATTTATAGATGTTATGTAACTTTTATCTGGGTTTTCTATTTTTTTTTTTTCTAACTTAATAGTTACTAATTCTTCTGACAGTTTATCTATTTGTTGAGTTAATTTATAAATAGTATCTTTATCTTCTTTTAGTTTATCTGAACTTTCTTTACAAGTTTTTATCTTATTTATTAAGTCACTATCTAAACAATTATCACCAATACATATCTTATTTTTAATATTTATTATATCTGCATTCATATTTATTTCTGCTACATTTATATCTAATTCATTAGTGTCTATACTTTGTATATCTATTTTTCCTTCACATATTCCAACATCTGCCGGTACTCCTGCTACTCCTGGAACTCCTTGTGGTCCTCTCATAATTTCTACAACTGTTACTTCTATATTTTCTGGGTTATCTAAATTATTATTGCTTTCCCAATTTTCGGGATATTCTCCTAATTTTTCTTTTGATTCTTTATCACGAAATTCAATTGGACCTAAAAATGGTACTGGTAATGGTGAAAATTTTTCAATAGTTTGTTCATTTATATTTAAATATATATGTAAAGTTATTATTAATATTATTAATGATATTATTATGAATAAATATTTCATCTTATTTTTTTTAGATATAAAAAAAAATGATATTTTTATTATTAACTATCATTATATAAATTAATTATTATGGAATATCGAGATTGGAATGATGTTAAAATTGGTGGTGGTAATGTTTCATACGACCCTAATAAAAAAAATAATACCCTTCCACAAATTAACAAACAAAATCTACCAGGAACAAAGTTACTTAATCAACTCGATAGTGAAGAAATTTATATTCCTCCTAAAATTGATAAAAATGTATCTCAAGATATCCAATCTAAAAGAAATCAATGTAAACTTACTCAAAAAGAGTTAGCAAATGTATTTAATATTCCTGTTTATATTATCAATGATATTGAATTGGGTAAATCTACGCAAAATAAAGGTCTCATTAATAAAATTAATAAATTTATGGATAATAAAATTAAAAAAATGAATCAATCATAATTTAGATAAATTATTTAAATAATAACATTTATAACCCATATGTGTTAATTTATGTGTATGCTTTGATAATTCGTTTTTATCAAATTTTAATATTTTTTCATTATTTGTTTTTATATTTAAAATATCTGATAATAAATTCACTGATACATTATCAGATAATACAGTAATTTTATTATCTATTCCTTGAACTAATAATATATTATGCATTATTATTTATATTAATGAAATTTTTAAGCAATTTTAGTATATTAAATTTTTTTATTTAAAAATTGATTATCTAATTTTTTTATATCCCTATAAAAATAGTACTAAATGGCGAAAACTAAATATAGTATTTTAAAAGGTAAGACAGGGAAAAGCAAAAAAGTTGTTGTAGCAGGCAAAAAGAAAGTTTTATACAAAAAAATTGGGACATCTGCTATGTATGTTTTAAGCAAAGGTAGACATATTAAATTATCTGCTTATAAAAAATCTAAAATGAAAGGTGGTGGATATAATATCGAACCGGTTGTGAAAAATGACATTATAAATGGAGGGAAAAAGAGAAAACGGCGTCGTAAAACTAAAAAATAAATAGTTTATATTTATTGATATGTTTTAGATATTAAAATGAATTTGAAGTTGCAGAAGAAAATAATAAGTTAAAGGGCAACTAAAATATTATGAAAATATGAATGGAACTTTGTAGAGATGAAAATGAAATTTGATAATCAGATTACTGTATATAATAAAAATATTGAAGATTATAATAATATAGTTAATTATCGTAATTATGCTAAAAACTAATAATAGAATTAGAACATTAAAATCAATATAATGGATAGTTTTGATTGTCAGTAATATCATTTATTATTTTTGATAATATCTTTTATTTTTGTTATTTGTTTTTTATAATGTTCTTGTGGTTCTTTTAAAAGTATAAATTGTAATAATAAATCAACTATATCTTGATATTTTTGATTTTCTATTTTTAAGCATATTTGTTCCTTGTTTTCTTCTGCAAATTTTTGCATTTGCGAAGTTTTTTCTTTAACTAATTCTTCTGCTAATATATTCAAATCTTTTAATATAAATTCATCGTCTTTTTTAATTAATGCATTACTATCATTTTTATATTGTATATTATTATTTTCTGGAAATTCTTTATTAAAATGTATTTCTTTTGTTAATAACCTAGGTACATCATATCCAGTTGTTAAAATATATATAAGTTTTTCGTAATTTAAATAATCCAATCTTTCATTTCCATAATTATTTATATAAATATTATTTGTTGTATTAATTTGTTTTTCAATATTTATATTATTATTAATTTGTGTTTGTATCTTATTATTATTAATAATTGTTTCTTTTTCTATATTTTGTGGATTTGGTTTTCTTGCATGTATTATACTTTTTGGTGAACAATTATTTCTTTTCATATGATTTGATTTTGCTTGTCTTGAACTAAAACTTATCATACATCTCGGACAAGTTAAATCGTCAATACCATTACAATTATTTTCGTGTAATATTAGACACTTCTTTGTTTTATAAATTTTATTACATTTTGTACAAATTAATCTTGGATGTACATTTTTTTCATTTGGATGTACATTTTTTTCATTTGGATGTACATTTTTTTCATTTGGATGTACATTTTTTTCATTTGGATGTACATTTTTTTCATTTGGATGTACATTTTCTCCCCTTTTAATATAATCATTATTTTCTAATAAATTAATAAAATGTTTAGCATATCGATGTCTTTGTAAATTATATTTCTTTGTTGTTTGATATAAACATTGGTCACATTTATGTATTAAAAGTGAGCAATTTATAGACATTACTATATTAATCATATAAAAAAATCTTATATAATAATAATACTACCAGTTTTTACTCATTTGCTCATTTGCTCACCTTAAAATCTTTTTTTGAAAATTTTTTTACAAAAAAAAACGATTTTTTTTTTCCTGTTTTTTTAAAAGATTTTATTATATCATTTTAATAAAACAAAATTAAGTAATATTCTCATTTTTTATCGTGAAAAAGTCCTTTTTTAATATTTTATAAATAATACAAGATATGTACTTTTTTATTTTTATCATTAGATTATAAATAATGGATATAATTTGAAAAAATAAAAAATAAATTAATTATTTAAAATATTTACTTACTTTTAATACATCTACCAGTTTTAGGATTTCTTACTTTACCTTGTTTGCATTTTTTAGGAGAAACTCTTTTAATGCATCTACCAGTTTTAGGATTTCTTACTTTACCTTGTTTGCAGGCCTT
>Ga0209534_10001735_pt1 | contig 22488 bp, 19 predicted proteins | sample COG_07_FD_184751 | JGI IMG/M metagenome (GOLD analysis project Ga0209534, IMG submission 184751) | Pelagic Microbial community sample from North Sea - COGITO 998_met_07 (SPAdes) (version 2) | ecosystem: Environmental > Aquatic > Marine > Neritic zone/Coastal water | place: Helgoland, sampling...
TATTGATCTCCCATAAGTGCTACCACCTATAGACATAGTTCCACTAGTTGCTAGAGTCATTATCTAACCTCTGCTTTAATTCATCTATTTGCTTTTGTTGGTCTTTTATAGCTTCAACAAGCAGACCAACAATATTTCCATAACGTACTGCTTTATATTTATCTTCTTCATCATGTAAGTCATGTGTTTCATATACCACTTCAGGTAATACTTTTTCTAATTCTTGAGCAATAAGCCCAGTAGATTTGCTACCATCTTTTTTATAATTAAAAGTTACACCTCTTAATTTTTTTACTTTTTCTACAGAGTCTTCAATAGTTTCAATGTTTTCTTTTAAACGTATATCTGAAGCAGACCCATAAGCAGTAATATTGCTATTAGATATTACAGCACCAGTTTCACCGCTAACACTAAATAAGTTAGACATAGTGCCAGTACCACCACCATGTCTGCCTATAACAAAGTCTGCACCAGCATCATTGTTATTGTTTGAATCTAAATCAATATATAAAGCACCATAAGAACTAATCCTTAAATCATCTGTGATAGCACCTGAACTACTACGAGAACCTATAGAGTGGTTAGTGGAGTTATTACCATAAAAAGTTATGTGACCGCCACGAGGTAAATGAACATCTCCTGCACTTCCTGTATCACCTGCACCAGTTAAATCTATTGCTCCACTTGTAGTAATAGTTCCTATATTTAATAAATTACGAGAAGCATCCAAGATTTGTGTGCCATCCATCTTAATATTGCCATTAAGAAAGTTGATACCTGATTTACCAAAAGTAGTACCATGACCATCTATTTCTATACCTGTATGCCACTTTAATTTTAGTTGCTGATAATTGCCACTCCAAGCACCTGCTGTTCTGTAAATTCCATAATCACTGCTTGAATGCCAAAAAATACCTTCATCAACAGAAGCAGTATGAGCAATACTTGCACCTGCCTTAACAGTACCAAAGCCAAGTCTTGAGGCATCAGTAAGTTGTATGCTGTCAAAGTTTGATGTGCCACTACTGTCTATAGCACCTGATGATAGAGTACCTGTTACAACTACATCATCAGCAAGAGTTAAGTCGCCTGTATCATTAGTAATACCGCCTCTAAACCTAGCAGAATTACTAAAATACGCACCTGCTGCTGCGGTAACATAAAGATAATTACTATCTATTAGTACTTCTCCTGTATTTAAAACTCTAAAAGCAGCATTACCATTGCTACCTCTGTTTACCCTAAAAGCATCTCCAGTAGAGCCGCTTCCAGTAAACATTGAATTGCCTGTACTTGTAATTGCCCCTGAAGTAATAGTTCCATTAACAGCCAAACCTGCACTTGGTATTGTTGTATCAGTTTCGCCATAACCAACTCTTATTCCCTCTGCTACAGTAAGTCTTCCTTGAGTAGTAAGAGCCATTGCTCCTTGAGCATTTGTATGTGTTGTATCTCCCCACCAAAAACCACGATCATTGTCGTCGTTCATTTGGAATGTCATGGCATAGTCGTTGTTTAGACCACCATAGGTATACCCATTCTGCATACCTATTCCATAATTGGTATCTGACCACACACCTAACTTAACTCTTGCTTGTCCTGTTCCTGTTCTTATTCCTGTACTGGTTATAAGTCCTGCTGCATTTATACCCCAAGAATTAGCTGTTATTACATTACCTCTAAAGTGAATCGTATCACCTGAAGTATTACCATAATATTGATTGGTAGCATAGTTATAAAAATTAGGAACACTTGTTTGAATGTAAAAGTCTCCACTGCTAAAGGCAGTTCTACCTGCTGTATCGCTGTAGAAAAACCCATCAGTGCCATCACCTACTCTTAATCGTGTTCCAGTAATGTAGCCTGTAGCAGTAATAGCACCATCTGAAGCAAAGGTCATTCGCGTTGTATTGTCGTGCTGATTAGCTGTTCCAAAATTAAAGTTTAAACTATTACCCCCGCCACTTGTTTTTCTAGCTATAGACCAATTATTTGTATTGGTTGAAGTAGATGCACCTTCTACAAAATTTATTGCTGAACCCCATGTACCTGCACTTGATGAAACTAAGTCTAGTTGTGCATCTGCTGCTTCCATTGTAAAAGAGCTGTAAGTAGTTGGAACACCAACATTACTTATTGTTTGGCGAATAACCCCTGAATTTGATATTGCACCTGTATCGCCATCAACTCTAAATAAAGTACTTATGGTTCCAGTAGCACCCCCATGCCGACCAATTAAAAAATCCTTACCATCATCATTATTATTATTTGCATCTAAGTTTATAGATACTGAACCATAACTGTTAATTCTTAAATCATCAGCAACAGCTCCTGCACTACTTCTTGAGGATATTGAATGTTGAGTTGATTCATCACCATAGAATGTTATAAATCCTGCTCTTGGAATGTGTATTGCTCCAGTACCTGAAGCACCTGCTGTAGTCCATAAATTGATTTTGCTGTTATTTGTAAGTAAAATATTTCCACTAGAGATAGTTCCTGCTGTTATGTTTCTTGATTGATCTGCAAAAGTAGAGCCGCCTATTTCAAGGTTTCCATTTACAATATTGGTATGTGCATCAATTTGTATTTTAGAAGAACCTGATGCTGTAAGAACAATTTTATCTGATGACCCTGCCCTTATTTGAACATCATCATAAGCATAAATGTCTACCTGCCTTCCTGTTAAAACACTTGTATGAACTGTTCCACCTGAAATTATTGAACCCACGTTGTAATAAAGTTTATGTTCGGCATCACTGCCAAGCTCTATTTCAGGCGTATATATATTGCGAGAGGCATCTATGACTGTTGTACCTGTTCCTGTACCTACTGCATAACCATTAAGTGCGTTAAACATTCCATCAGAAGCACTATTTGCATAAGATGTTTGAGCAGATACAGCTTTAAACTGACCGACTTGTGCTTGACCTGCTGTACTTAGAAATTTAAAAACTTGATCTGACCTAATATTAGAACTACCTGAAAATCTTAAATCTTCGTTATTGATAGTAACTCTGCTACTAGAGATAGTTCCTGCAAAGGTGGCGTTGCCACCATTAGCTATGGTTAATCTTGTACCTCCATTAGTTCTAAAGAACATATTGCCAGTGCTATAATCTAGCTGTATGCCATAAGATGTATTTGCTAAATATAAATTAACGTCATTAGAACCATCTACTATAGTTACACCACTACTAGTAATAGCACCACTAGAGATAGTTCCTATATTGGTAAGGTTTCTTGAGGTATCAATAACAGTTGTTGACCCTACTTGATAATAGCCACCTTTTATTAAACCTGCCGCACCTGTTTGTATTGTGCCATTACCTGTTACTGTTAAGGATGGTACTGTAAGACCGCCACCAAAGATTGGAGCTGAAGCAAAATTAACAACCCCACCTGCTACATAAAAAACATTAGACCCACCATCTGTTAAATTTAATCTGTTTGTGTAATGGTCATATAAGAGAGAATACTCATTAGCAGTAGTTGAGCCAAAATTGATCGCAATAGAGTCCCCTTGACTTGAGCCTGACAATAACTGCATACCCACAACCGCACCAGTGCCATTTGCCTTGTCTACTGTAATTGAACCTGATGATAGAGTTGTTATTCCTTGAACAGGATTAGATTCAAAGTTAAATCCACCTGTACCACTAATTGTAAGTCTTGCAGTTTCATTAGTACCTAAAACTAAATTCCTAGAGGCTGAATTTTGGTATATATGCATGGCACTACCATCTAAAGCAATAGCACCCTGATAACCATTTCCATCAACCTCTAGTTGTCCATTAGCAGAAGAATCCATACTAATGTTTGTGCCATCACCTGCATGAAGATTTCCACTACTGGTAATTGCCCCTGATGAGATAGTTCCTGTTACAGCTAAAGCACTACCATTATAAGTTAGTCCTGATTCTGCATTTAAGGTATTTGCTGTTCCGCTACCTGTAATAATTCTATTATCAGCGTTGTTGTTAATGGTAGTTCCTGCACCAACTTCCTTCCACGCGTACCATGTACCATTGTAATATTTACGTTCGTAAGTTTTATTAACCCCATAGCCTTGATAGACTTGATAAATCATTAAACCATCTGCTTTTACAGTAAGCATACCTGCAACATTTGCAGGATAATTAGAACCTGACGTGGCGTTAGCATTACTATTTTGATTATATAAACCTATTGCCGTATAGGTATTCAAATTTACACTAGCAGGTATATCAGTTCTTTTTCTTAATACATCAGCATCAGTTTGAGAATAAGTATAAGCAGTATTCCAATTAGTAGAGTTACCGCCTGTGGCTGTTACTGTACCACCAACAGTTAAAGCACCTGCTGAAGCTGTTACTCTTAAATCAAAATCGTTATTACCTCCTGAATCAGAGGTATGAAAGTCAAGGTACTTGCCAACCTCCATAACACCATCCGTTGCAACCTTTACAACACCTCCGTTCCACCAATCTCCACTTACTGGACTAGGAATACGAGCAGCATTAAGAACTCCTGAAGTAATTTTATTAGCATTAAGACTAGCTGTAGAGTTTGTAATATAACCTGCAAGAGCATGATTGCCCCATCCGTAAGCAGTATTCCAATTGGTAGAGTTACCGCCTGTTGCTGTTACGTTTCCTGTTACATTTAACCCATGACTAGTTGTAAATCTACTGTTGGGCTTATCCCATAAAATAGTGGCATTAGTTGTGCTATTAACAGCATCCTGAATAGTAATACCTGCACCATTAGCATTAGCAGAAGTATCACCAGTTCCATAGTTAAGAGTAATGTTTTTATCTTTTACATCTAGGTTGGTAGTATCAATTGTTGTAGTCGTTCCCTGTACGTCTAAATTTCCGCCTATGACTACATTGTTTGAAAAAGTATGATCTCCACTAATAGTAGAATCAAGATTAAGAGTAACAGCACCTGAAGTACCGCCACCATTTAGGTTAGTACCTGCTGTAACTGCTGTAATATCTCCTGTCGGAACAGTTTGTGAGCCATCTCCATTATCTATATAAAAACCATCTCCTGAAGTATCAGTGATAGTTAAAGTTCTTGGTGCTGTAGCTGTAACTTTATTAATAGTGTTATAGCCTGAATCAGTTGTGGTTACTAATGTTCTAAATTTATAAGTTGTACCACTTGATGTACCTGCAAGGTTTGTAATTGTTCCTGTTATATTTGTAAAACCATTTGCATCAACAGAACCATAATTACTTAATGTATTGCCTTTTCTTACATCAGCAAAAGCAACAAAAAATGCAGGTTCTGCTTCATTCGTAATTTCTACAGAATATTGTTGTGCAGTTGGACTTGTTGAGGTTGTTTTTGTAAATTGTTGTGAATTACCTGAACCACCTGTTGTAATAGCAATATTATTCCAATTAGAACCACCATCAGATGAGTATTGCATCTGTAATGTAAAGTTATCAGGTATTTCTGCTAAAGCATCAGCAGTTGCAAGAGCAGAACTTGTATTAGAAAAACCATCACCACCAAACAATGTATTTAAAGCTACTGAAACACTTAAATTAGTATTAGCAACTAAGGTTATTGATTGCCAAGAAGCAGAAGTATCACCATTAGCACTAAATGTATCTGATACACTTTGAACAGGCGTTCCTGTAACAGCAGATATTTGTGTTAATGCTAAGTCTGAAAAACCTGCATCAGAACTAAATATCAAACCACCTTCGTTATTATATATACTAATTTTCTTAGCTATAATCTCACCTGTTTTAGAAACAGAAAAATCAGCAGTACTTCCTGATGTACCACCTGACCAAAACCTGTAAGTATCATCTTCGCCACTTAATGTAGCTTGTGTTATTCCAGTGCCTGATGTAATACGCTTATTACTTTGCACCACACCTGCAGGACTTACTTTAAAAAGTGCAGATGCATACGAAGTATTGCCTAAATAAATACCATTAGTATCTGCTTTAAATATGTTGTTTCCTGACCCTATTGCTATAGAACCATTAAATGTTCCACTAGTTGCGTTGACTTCACCTGTAACAATTGCACCAGTTGCGGTCATCAACCCTGCTGTAGAAACAGTAAAATTGCCTGAACCTATGTTCATATTACCTGCTGTAATAGAGCCAAGATCAGCAGATATAGCAGATAGGCTTGTTACATTAATTTCATTAGCAGTAATAACATCAGCCTGCACATCTCCAAGACCTACAGGTGCATCTCCAACAGTAAAAGTTAAAGTAGCGGCAGAAGATTCAGTACCTAAAGTATTTAAAGAAGTTATGCTAGCAACATAATTAGTGCCAGTAGGTAAAAAGTTAAGATCAGCATTGTTAACATCAACTATTTTATTTAAAACTTGATTATTAGATGAGTCTTTAACATTAATTCTATATTGATAATCTGGAAAATCAGTTGGTATGTTCCAAGATATAAATGGCCTGTCTGTTGAACTAGCATTACTATCAGTAAATGATAACCCTGTTGGAGCTTTAACTGCATAAGCAGAAGGTAGGTTAGCTAGCTCTTCTAGTGGCTCTTCAGGTGGAGTTTCCCATGTATATACATCAAAGTATTCTATTAGGCTAACAGAAACCAAACCATTAGACTGTAATTCTAATGCCTCAACCCTACAGGTTTGAACTGTATCAAAAGTACCTGCATAGCTTAAAGTAACTATATCCCCAACATTTAATTTATACATCTCAGGAGTTCCTAAGAACTGTATAGTCATTTGCTTTCTACTTCTAACAAGTATTGCTTTGGCCATGTTATAGGCTATATATGGGTCAGTTACATAAGGAAATTCTGCTTTGATTTCTAATATCTCATCACCATCATCTGAATAATACTCAGGGGTTGCATCATGTAAAACTGTAGCTGTATCTAATTCGTATTTTTTATTGGCATTAAAGAACTCAACAATAACTTTATTAGCTTTTTTGTCTTTATTTCCATAATCTACTGATATGCCTGTATCAGAAATAATATGGTCATCAGTAATGCTAAATGTAGATGTTCCTGTATCTTCTATAGATAATTCATATTTGCCATCTATATATAAAAAGATACCTCGCATATTTGCAAGAAGGTCTTTTGCATTATCCATGACATTTTTATTAGCATCTAAATAGCCATTACAGTGAAATCTTTTTACCTTAACTAATGATGTTCCTGTTTGTGAAGAGTATGTAGAACCTAGCGTATCATTAATATATACAATGTATTCGTTGTTTTGATCGTAGAATCCATTTCTTTGAACATCTTTAATTTCTTTACCATCTACAATAAGAGTATTGCTTCCATCACGAATATCTATTACTTCCCCAACTTTATTTTGCCACCAAGCACTATCAGGGTTAGTTCCACCAATAGTTATGAAATCATCCCCAGCATTACCTGACCAAGTAAGAGATTGTGCTGAACCATTAAAGTAAGGTTGGTCAACTTCTGTATCACAAACATTTGCAGCAGCAGTAAATGTGCTCATGTTTATTTGTGATTGTGTTAGTCCTTTACCATACTCATTATTAGTTATGTAATCTAAAAATGTTAAAGCTGGATTATCTGAATATTTATAAGTAGATACAGTTCCAAATGTTTGATTTGTATCTCTTGGGTCAAATACTTTTTTACCTCTAACTTGGACTGTAAGTTGTGGTACTCCTGACCATATACCCTCTTTGTCATAGCCATAGTGAGCTGCTATATAAGCAACACCATTTAGTTTATGTGCAGAAGTCCAGTTAGGCATAGAAGCCACAAGCATAGGGTCTGCTGTTTGTGTTGCAGCTCCGTGATGTAGATTCATAACATATCTATATTTAGATGTTGGACTAGAGCCAAATTGACCAGCACCAGCATCTATACCAGTACCATTTTGTGAAACTGAATTTAAGGAATAATTACCTGATGTAATTTTATCTGAACCAATATAACCACCATCTCTAAATCTAGCTGAATCAGTTAATGGATTGCCATCTAATTCAATAGTTCTTCCAATTATTTCATCACATTCACCAACTGAAAGAGCGTAGACTACATATAAATCTCTTGAGTCATTAGCAGACACATCCATATAAATAACCTGAGCACCAACACGCCTAGTTCCATATATGACAGGAAGTTTGCCTCCAGCAGAGGTTTTATTAGCTAATATATCCTGGCCTTTTCCAAGCATTTGTCTTGCTTGTAAAAAACCTTTAACACCAACTACTGCTGTTACTGCTGTAAATACATAACTTATTTTTTGTAATGTATTAGCTGCATCCCATGCTATTTTTGCATCCTTAAAGAAAGTAGCAACTGCTGTCCAAAAACTCATTATTTACCCCACCTTACATCTGTTTTAACTTGTGTAGCAAATTCAAAACCTTTATCCCCAGTGCTAAAAGACTGTTGTGACTCATCAGAATAGTGCCTGCCTTTGGTTAAGTTCCAATTTGCCCAATGTGATGCTACTGTCATATTTAATATTGAATTATCTATATCTTCTTGTATAGATACATTTCTTATTTGCCCTGTAAAATAATTTATAGCACCAATAATTGTTTCATCTGAATTAAAGTAAGCTATATAAATATCTACTGTTTTATCTGTAAATTCTCCATCTTGAACTAAAGACCTTACATCATCTGTAATATTAGAAAAACCTAAATTAATTTCATTAACTTGTAACTGTCCTGTTTCTGTTGTTGAGTCAACAGTTAGGAAAGCTCCACCAGCTTCATAACTATTAGAATCATAAGTAACATTAGAATACCAATCAGTTAATCTAATAGTAGATGATAAGTTAAGTTCAACAAGAAATGCTGTCTTAGTTGCTGTTGATGATACTTGAGTTTGTAGATCAGTAGATAAACTTCTAGGCACTATGTAATAACCTCTCTAACATCAAATGAAATACTATAAAAACCACTGGCATCCGTTGAGTACATAATTTCGTTGTTTTCTAAATATACAGTAAAACTTGGTTTGTTTACAGTGACAGCTTCATTATTTGCTAGAGAAGTTACTAGGTTTGGGGATATTTGCAGAGTCAATGCACCACTGCTATTAGCATCAATATTATTTTGCACCATATAAACTTTACTATGATTGGCAAACTTAATTAAATCTCCAGCCTTTAAAGCACCTGTTTGGTTCGCTGTAAAGCCATCTAAGGCTATAGAAGAATCTCCTGATGAAAATGTACCATTGACCAATATATCTGTTTCTGACTTGCCTGCACCTAAGTTATCTAATGGTGCGACTATTGTAAAGTCCTCAAAAGAACCTTTTTGTTTTTGTAAAAATGCAAATATTTCTTGAGACTTTTCTTGTTGTAATGGAGGCATTGCAACTGTAAAAGAAAAATACTGAGCACCTATTTGTCTGACTTGTTTTTTACCTGATAGTGTTTGATTTAATAGAGTGGGTCTGTTGTCTTTAAAATTAAGACTCCTAAAATTTGGGTCTGTTGGAAATTGTCCTGACATTATACTATTCCCATTTTGCCTTGATTATTCATGGCATTGTTTATGATTGATGTTATCAATCCTTTTCTTGATGCTAGTAACTGGTCAAAGCCAGCAGCATCTACTGTTGATATATTGAAGTTTACTGTAGGTGCTTGTTGTTGTGTTTGTTGAGGTTGTGTTTTTGTATGATCTATAACAGTTTCATTTGGATGTAAAACACTTAAAAAGCCACCTTTGTTATCCAGGCCGCCTGATCTTGAGCCAAAGCCTGTAAAACCTCCACCATTTCCTGATGGTATAGAATCAAACAAAGAACCTCCATCAGTTAATTTATCAAACTCTCTGCCAGCAGTAAATTTATCTCTTGCTATAGATATGCTACTACCAAATGATGCAAACATTTTATCAAGCAATAGTTTTTGTATAGCTATTCTTATTAGCTCTCTAACGATAGAAGTAGCAAAATCTTTAAAACTTGCCTTACCTTTTTCTAAAAATTCCATGGTTAAATTTGATATTCCGTCATACGACTTTTTCATAATATCACTAATCTCGTCTTGCATGGTTTTTATTGAGGTAACAAATTTTCCATAACCTTTTTCAGCATCTAATAAAAACTTTTCAAATGCTGCTAATTTACCAAAACCAGTCTCATCATCCTCTTCTCCAGTTCTGCCGAGAAGTACATCCATGATAGATGGAATTTTCATTTTCTCAATTTTTTTATTTAAAAAGTGCTCAGCAGAATCAGCTATTGCTTCTAGTTTTTTCTTGTTAGACTCTTGTGCAGATTTAGGGTCACTAAATAAAATTAACTCATCTAAAGGGTTTGAACCAAATGCAACCTTAATTCTATTAATTTCTTGTATTAATTTATTAAATTGACTTAAAATAAAATTAAAAGAATCAAAAAACATATTTTTTAATGGCAATATAAATAGGTCATGTGCATAACCTCTCATCTTTATATAACCCTCAGCAAATTTTAAGGCAAGATAGGGAATCCATTTTGTTGCCACTAATTGAAAAACAAAAACTAATTCATTTCTAAATACATAAGCTGCTGTAGCTAAAGCAGTTAATCCAATAATTGCAACAGTAAATGGGTTTGCAGAAAAAGCTGCTAGTAAAGCAAATTTAAGGGCTATAATTGAATTCGTTGCTGCTATTGCAAGGGGAGGAATAGCTACAAGAACAGGTATTAATAAAGCATCCATATTGTTTGCTAAGAAACCTACAGCACCAGCCATTTTTGAAAATACCCCAGTTGCCTCTTCTATATCACCAATCATAAATTGGAAATTATTACGCAGAGCAACAGCAGCCTGACCAAGAGTCATGGGCATTTTATTTATTTGCTCATTAGTCTCTTTAGTGCCTTTAATAAGAATTGGCATAACTGTTTCTGCTGTTAGCTTACCAGCATGACCAAATTCTCTAAGTTCACCAATGGTCATATTTAAACCATCAGCTAACATTTTTGTCAGAATGGTATTGTTTTCCATTACTGACCTAAGTTCGTCTCCTCTTAAAGCTCCTGAAGCTAAACCCTGAGCTAACTGTCTAGCAGAGTTATTTGCCTCTTGAGCATGAGAACCAGCAATAATAAAGGTATTTGCTACAGTTTGGGTGGCATCAGCAACATCTCTTTGAGTAGCACCCAAATGTTCTGTAGCTAAAGCAAGCCTTGTATATAACATAGCAACAGCATCAAAGTCTGATCTTGAATCAGATGCTATTCTTCTCATCTGATTCATAGCTGATGAAGTCTTATCTGCACTACCAGTTAAGGCGTTCATTCTGTTTTTTACGCCAATCATAACATTGGCAGCTTCAGCTATTTCTTTGACACTAAAAGCACCGACTAAAACAGTCGCAATTCTTTTTACAGAATTTTCCGCAGATTTTGCATTTTTATTAAAACTATCAAACGCCTTTTTGGATTGATCTGACCCAAATATTCTCAGTAATAAATCTGTTTTACCTGCTGCTCGCATTTCTTTCTTCCTTTATTTCAAGATAAGCCAACCAACCCTGAAACTCCTCAACTGTCATCTCTTCAATTTCAGTTAAGGTTTTGTTTAGTTTTTCAGCTAGTGCATATTTTATGTATAGCTGCTCATCTTCAATTACTTTTTTTTAACTTCTTCCTGAGAGACATTGTTCATCATCTCACTAGAAACTCTAATTAATACATCTCTGTCTACCTTCTCCAATAAGGTTTTTTTATCAGCGATTGTAAATAACTTTTCTCCAGCCTCGTCTAATGCTTTATAAATTAAAACATAAACTAAAAGCTGAACCTCGTCATCTTTAGCTAATTTCATAAATTTAGAAGTCTCTGAAAGAGTTATTGGCCTACAATAAATCTTTAAAGCATTATTTTCGTCATCACCCCATTCAGGGACTTCTATAATTTTAGTTTCTAAGCTATCAAAATGTTTTTGTGCGTTATCTATAACTGACATTTTTTTATACTGTTGTTGTAGTTAAATCGCCAGTACCTTGTACTGTTAGACTTGCTTCAACCATACCATCAAATGAACCAGTCCTTGAAACACCAGTAACAATAGCTGAACCACTGTAATAAGTATCTGAAGCACCTGCTGGATATAGATTAATCTCTATAGTATTTCCAACTACAAAAGCACCTTGACCATTAGTGTCGCTATCATCCCAAAAAACATCCAATGAACCTGAGAAAGATTTTAATGTAGCCACATGAGTTCTGCTTCCATCACCCATAGCTGTATCTTCAACAGTGTCACTTGTATGTTCTAAAGAATATGACTTAACTTCACCAACGATATTAGTTCCACCAGTAGTACCTAGCTTAACAATACCATCATTTCCTTTAAATGTTGACATTTTCTTTTACCTCGCCTTTCGGCTTTTTCTTAGAAGAAGATTTAATTTTGTCTTCCGACTGGACTGCTTCTTCCTTCCAACCCATTCCCAACATAGTTTCCACATTTGATTGTGGAACTTCTATTGAAGTTTTGCCATTTGGACTAATCATTTTCATAATTGTCTCCTGTTATACCGCTACATCAGGATTAGTTTCCTGGACATAGTAGTTCGTTAAAAAAGTTAGAGTAACATAACCAACTGGCTGTTCTCCATCACCTGTAAATTCTATATCTGTTGATTCAATATATGTATCTTTTGCTAGACCTCCTAGAGTTCTATCAGCAGAAATAGCTTCTTCTACCTCTTTACTTATTGTATCAATAGTATCATCAAAATTGCTAACAGCTTTACAATACGCCTCAACCACAACTGATAATTCTCTACTCATAACTCTGTTAGTACCAATAACAATTGGCTCAGAGCCTTCTGTTTTAGTATAAATAACTAAAGATGGCAGTGTTGATTCTTGTAATGTGTATACCCTAGATTCATAAACATTAGAGCCTGTAGTTGTCAGACCTGTTAATGTAGTTCCAAAGTATTCCCTGATCTGTTGTCTAACATGATTTGCCATTATTGAACCTCAAGAAGCAAAGAGGTCATGCCTAAATTATCATGCTCAAAATTTATAACTTTATAATTGGTTGCTGCTTTAATTTGAGTTCCATCTAAATTTTTAATAGCTGGAGCAGCTATAGTATCGCCAAATGCAATACTTGGTATGTCAGTAGTCTTAGCTTGTGCTACTGGTTGATACCCCTGAACTGGCAATCCACCACTGTCAATATCTACATATTCTTGGTTTAGGATTACATTGATAGAAGAAGATGAACCACCTGTAGGTGTGTAGGTAATTTGAATACCATGACCATAGGTGGCATCTAAGTAGCCATTAAAATCTCTATCAAATTCCATTGGCATAATTTACTTTTTAGCTCTTGTTTTAGGAGCTTTAACCTCTGATGTTTCTAAACCTACACTTCTGTCTTCTTTTTTAGCTTTTGGTTTAGCAACATGAATTTCTGCTTTGTTATAAGCACATAATGAATGACCTTCTGAATCGTTAAGCTCTACTATATCTCCAGCATGAACCTTAGAACCACCAGCCATTGTATCTGTTAAGATTTTGTATTTTTTCATATTTAAGTTGGGGGTATTACTACCCCCATTCCATTTAAGCATTAGTTATTATGCACCATCATTTGATACACAGAAGCTAACTGCGTGTCTTACAGCAACATCAACAGTTTGTAGAGCAACAATTCTTACTCCACCTGAAGTTGATAATGCATAAGGATCAACAGTAATATCTAAGCCACCATACATACCAATTAATAGGTCTGCAAAATTACCAAAGTAGAAATCTCCACTTGTTACTTGGTTACTTCTGACAACGTTATAGCCATTCATGCTATTGTCAGGATTAACAACAAATTGAGCAGTATTAGTTGCTTTTTCAGTTGTTTTTAAAGTACCAAAGTCAGCAGGTCTACAAATGTAACCTAAAGAACCACTTAGAGCATTGTCATTAGCGATTGCAGATTCCATAGCCACGATCTCAGCCCATGTTGGGTTAGCAGCAGCAAATGTAGTAGTGTTAATACCTGTAGTATTAGAAATACCTGTAGGTTGACCACTTGAACCTGAACCAGCCAAAGCACCTAAGTCAATTGCAGTAGCGATTGATTTTGTTAGGTCATCTCTGATTAAGTTCTCAACATCTAATGATGATTGTTGTAACAAAAGTCTTGTTGCATCAGTGAAAGCACCAATTACTTTAGGACTCATTGTTACTGAACCAGCAGTAAATTCACTTTCAGCAGCAGGGTTGCCTTCTGTAGCAATCCAACCAGCAGATGAAGCAGCAGTTTTCTTAGGTATTACAACATTTCCTTGTAATCCTCTAAGCATTGTTGCTCCAGCTTGCATTACTGAAGATTCGTTTCTTAATACATCAATAAATGAATCTCCTCTGTAATCTTCAGCGATTAAAGTTGAGTCATCAGATGTGTTTAAGTCTCTTTTGCCCCAAGTTCTTAGGACATCAGCAGGCAACATGATACCTTGAGCATCTTTACCATACTGTCTTGCAGCTTCAGCAGAACATTCAAATTCAAATGCTGCATCTTGTTGTGCTTTTCTGTCAGATGGGTTAGCCATAGCTCTGATAGCTTTTACTAGGCTAAATTCTCTAACTTCTTCTTTGCTCATTCCAATTTCTGATGGAGTTTCTAAAGGAGTGTCATTAGAAATATTTTCTAATAATACGCCTCTAAATTCTTCAACAGAGATACCATTTGAAATGGCTTTGTCAGCTAAATCTCTTTTATTGTGTCTAGCTGCTAAATCTATAATCTCTTTTGAGTTTCTTTTAAATTCAGCTTTAGCTTCGTCAATAGTTTGAGTTCTAACTTCTTCTATATTTATGTCTTTATTTTCTGACATTGTTATCTCCTTAAAGTTAATATTATTTTTATCTTCAGAACGACCAACGCCAACAAGTCTTGACTGGTCAGCAGGGACTGATACAGAGGAAACCTCCATAGGAGTCCACTTAGCTTTATAGTAAGTCTCACCTTTGTCTTCATATCGTTCTAATTTATCAATGCGATAACCTACAGATATGTTCATCCGTATGCCATCTTTTACATCTTCAAACACTTCTTGAGCCAAAGCAGATTTTCCAAATCTGACTACTGCTAAAGACCTTTTGGCAGTCTCATCTAGTTTGAATTCTTCAATCACACCTATTTGCTTGGTCATATCATGATCAAGTAATAATGGTGCTCTTCCTGAGTTAATAAACTCCATGTTTATATCCCCAGCAGAATGTCCCAGGACTTCCATCCCAAAACTTCTTTCAACAGGTTCTTCAGAAGAAACGCCTACACGAACCACTCTATTTTCTTCATCAAGATAAGAGTGCTTGGATAAATCAATAGTTCTATATTTCATAGGCATATCAATTACTTTCCTTTCTTCTTCACTTGATTCAGTCATAGAAACTTCGTCAGTCATTTCCAATTCTTCACCTTCATGTTCTACATCCTCATGCTTTGCAAATTCAACGATAACTTTATCATCAGTTTCACTCACATTAAGGATATGTCTATCTTCTTTATTCATAGATTTCTCCTCTTCATTTGTTAATAAAGGATGTTTTTCCAATTCATTAGAATTGAAATCGTTTAAATCCCTAATGGGATTAATTTTTGTTAAAGTGCTGAACTTATGTCCTACCTCAGTATCTGTAGGTTCACCACTTCTATAAACTTGTATTAATGCAGCAGGGTCATCTGAAGTTCCTGTAATTACAAAATCACTATCAGGAACATTAATTGTTCCATCTCTTTCAATTTTAATAATTTTACCTCTAGCCCTACCACCTGAACTATTCCAACTTACAAAATCACCAACCTTTAGCCCATCAGGCATAGCTCTATCTTCTTCGTTTTTCATTTGATTTACCAATTTTTTTGACCAGCTAAATCCAGCATCCCCACCCCATAGTGCCCATGCTATTCTTCCGTTAGATGGATATCCATCCTCTCCTGGTCTAAATCCTTGAGCTTTCTTGTCTACCTCATGCCTACTAAAAAAACTATACATTCTTTTTATAGTTTCGTCAGATAGGTTTTCGCCATTTAAGATTTGATTTGCCCTCTCAGCACCAATTCTAGTTCCACCCCTACCATGCTCTTTACGCCAATCTAATCCTTTTCTAGCTTCTGACTTCATGCCTTGAGTAGGTTTACTCATCTTCGTCATCTCCGCCTTGTATCTTTGCATCTACAGGGTTCTTTTGACCAAATGGTTGATATGCTAGTTCAATGTCATATTGTTTTGCTAGTTCTATTTCTTTTTGATGTTGTTCAAATAATTCTTCTGTATCTCTTCCATAACTACTACTGATATCAGCATAAGTAAGTGTGCCATTCTGTAAACCTATAACATTTGCCTGCATTTCTTTTAAAGGGTCAATCCAAGCAAAACTTCTTGGTATATAGTTCACTGATTTTGCAAATTTATCTACTTTAGACATGGGTAAATTTATATAACCATTTGATATAGACATTTCTAACCATGACTTGAATATTGGGTCTACAAAATGATCTATAACAAATTGCTGATATATCTGATACATGCTTCTGTCTTCTAAAGCACCTTGTCTTATTGAGCTGTAATTTACTGATGTAAGGTCATTACTTAGAGAGTGATAAGAAATATTTAAACCTGAAGCAATACTTCTTAATACGCTAGTTGTAAAAGAATCAAAAGCAGTAGTTGGATGCGTTGGGTCAAAAGCCTTGAAATCCATACCTTGTGGAAGCTGCTCAAAGACCCCAGCTTGTGCGTTCATTGTAGGGTTGAAGGTGTCAGTATATTCACCATCACCAACATAACCATCTCCATCAGGAGAGGTAAAGAAACCCATTTTAGATGCACCAACTCTAGCTGCAACTATTTCTGCTTCTAAATAACCATTTAACATTTTCACATTAGCCATTGCTGTAGCAACCAAAGAAACACCTCTAGTTTGTTCTGCTCTAGTAGGTAAGTAAGCATGGATAATCTCGTCAGCAGGGACTCTAATGTGTTGTGCTTGAGCTAAATAAACCCTATCAAAAGGATGGTCTTTAAATAAGTGATAAGCAACTGGTTTGTCATACTTATCTACTTCCACACCCATCTTAATACGATTGCCAGTAGCTTTATAAATATCATTTTTATTTTCATCTAAATGATCTGATTCTAAAAATTGTAGTTCAAAACCAAAAGGCGAATCCTTCTTTTTGATTTTTCTAACCAATACTTCTCCATCTCTACAAAGAGATTCAATAAATATTTTTTGACAGTCCAAGAATGATAATCTTCCATTAGTTGTGCAATTACCAACTTTACCCCATTGTTTCCAGGCATCTTCAATGAGCTGGTTTCCAGCAATGTCTAATGAACCATTATCATCACGACCTTTGCTAGAAACTCTTATGCCATGCTTACCGATAACATTAGATACCATCAGGTTAAGGTATCTTGCAATATAGCTATCGTTTCTTGCTAACTCTCTTGCTCTATCTCTTAATATTCTTATGTTATCTTTTATTTCAGCATCAGCACTTGTAGATGTGGTAACGAAGTCAGCAAAAAGCCTGCCAGTGTTAGCACCAGTGTAACTTCTTCTATATGCTTGTCTTTTTTTCTTTTTAGGCTCATTAATGCCTAATATTCTGTTATACCACGCCATTATGTGTAACTCTTAGGTGTTGAGCCAGTTGTACTACCAAAATTAACCTTAATGGTATTACCTGACCCTCGTTTGTTTTTAATTCTTGTCTGTTTTACCTCTTTTAAGTATTCGGCATGATATCTATCTCTAAATGTCATTAATTCATCAATAGACATCCTAGATAGCGATCTACCACCTAAAGAGAAGGATGATTGGTCTATAGTAGCCCTTCCTTCTATTACAGCCTCAATATTATCTAAAACTTTCTTTGCATGACTTCTTAAATCAGCGTTTGTGTCCGCTAGATTAGGTAATATAGTCATATTGCCCTCTCCAACCTGTACTCTTGCAGAGTCTGAGGTTCTTGTTATATAAGAACCCCATATATAATCATGCGGATTATAGTCATCTGTAGTTGTTGTTGGAACTTCTATGTAATAAGTGTTGTCTGCTTCAACAGCATTTATAGTAAATTGATGGCTTCCACCACCACCTGAGTCGCAATGAAATTCATAAGACAAAGAATAAGAGTCTGTTGGATAGTCTGTAGCTAAATCATCTTTCTTCCAAACCCAATAATCGCCCACGACTAGTTCTATAGGCTCTTGAGAAGGATAATTCTCTCTGTCAAATTTGTTGCTCAAGCAAAAAACCTCATAAATGTTTAAGATATATCTAATATCACACTATGGTTTTCTATCAAAAAGTCAACACATTAAGAAAGAAAAGTCAAATTACTTCCAAGAAGTAGCAAAATTGCCCCTATTTATACCCTTTTTTTGTGTTTTTTTGCTATCTTCTGTTGGTTTTATTTGTTGAGACAGTATTCTTTCCTCAATTGTGTCGTAATTTGGATTAAGTATATAAATAGCAGCAAAATTATATACCAATGTATCTAACGCTTCATTTCTTGGCCTTATTTGCTTCCAAACTAGTGATTTTTTACCTCTTACAAACTTTGTAACTCTTTTTTCTGCTGTAAGTTGTTGGAAATATTCTTCATCAAGATCAGAGCAGAAATGTAGTGTTGTATACTCAGGTTCAGAAGATAATCTAGCAAAAATAGCTTCTTTAGCACTATCTGAGCCAACGCCATATAAAACAGCCTTATTTTTTCCAACAAATGTAGGTCTATTAGCTATTGGCTTTCCTGCTGTTGATAATCCCTTTACAGCAAAAATTCTTCTACCCTGTCTTGGTTTTGTGAATTGATATACTTGGTTAGCATGATGACCACCTGAATCAATACAGGTACAAGATATAGTTAAAATCCTACCATTTTCAGTCTTAAATCGTTTTTTAAGGTAGTTATCAAGCTCTTGCCAAACATTTGCAGCATTTGGGTCGCCCCAAAAGATTTTATACTCTATAACCCAAGATTCATAATTAGAACCCCAACCAACCATTTGCAGTTCTAACCTGTCTTTTTGTGTATCAACACCAGCAGTTAAAACTAAAACAGCTTCAGGTATTGTTTCAGAGTCATAATTAAGCCTTCTTTCCAATAATTTTTCATGCTCAATAGTTTCTCCTTGCTCCTCCCAAGATTCTCCCAATGCGGTATTTATCCAAGTTTTAAGCATTTCAGGCTGTTTTTTAGCCTCTAGGAAGTTCTTAGCCATATCTGCCCATGTTGACCAAACTGAATAAAGCTCAGATATATGAAAGCCTGCTGTATTAGAACTGTTGGATGAGGCTATCCATTCTCCATGTTTTAACATCCATTGTTTTTTAGATTCATTTATTACAGAACCACAATGATCGCAAGCATAAGATGCTGTTTCAGGTTGGTTTTCTTCCCAAACCACATTTTTCCACTTTAAAACCTGTTTTTCATTACATTCAGGACAAGGCACATGATAATAACGCTTATCAGACTCTTCAAAAGCAGTTTCTATTCTTGATAGTCCTTTTACAGTTGGGGTAGAGCATAGATAAATCTTTTTATTCCAAAAAGTAGTAGTTCTCTTTGTTGCCAGTGATATAGGGTCACCTTCTGAGCCTGCTGATGATTCATACCTATCAACCTCATCAGCAAGAACAATTCTAATCGGTCTTGAGGCTAATCCTGATGCTGAGTTAGAGCCAACTATGTTTAAATTACCACCAGGAAACTTTTTAGATAAAACTGTATTACCACTATCTCTACTTCTAGGGTCTTTAACACAACCTCTTATCTTTTCAGAATCACGAATCATGGTAGCAAGCCTATCTTTTGAGAACGCCTGACCCATCTGTAAGGTAGGCTGCATAACCAGCATGGGAGAAGGGTCTTGATCTATATAATACCCAATAACATTAAGTAATATTTCTGTAGCTCCAACCTGAGCAGATTTCATAAATACTATTCTTTGAATACTTGGGTCGTTAAAAGAGTCCATAATCTCTCTTTGATATGGTGCTCTTGAGGTTTTCCATGCCCCACTCTCTGCTGAAGATTCAGGTGATAATTTTCTATAAGAGTCTGCCCAATCGCTAATTTTTAAATTAGGAGGTGGAGTCCATGCTTGATTCGTCTGTTGAATCACTTTTTCTATATTCTTTAGGTATTCCATGTTGTGCTAATTCCTCAAGTATTTCATAAACCTTTTCTTTAATTATTGATTCTGCTTCAGAGTATTGATCTACTGTAATAACCTGGTGTGCTATTCTTGATGGTAAGCCTAATATCTTTGCCCTAGAGTTTGAAACATATTCAATCCAGGTGTCTTGAACCAATTGAGCTGGAATCAGTGAACCTTCGAGTTGTTCAACTTCCAGCTCAGCTTTATCTGCTTGTGCTTTTGTAAGTCTTGCCTTCTCTTCTGCAATATCTCCAGTACCACTTCTTTTATTATATCCACCTAGCTTTCTAAGATACGAGATATATGCAACCCTACAAACATCTAAGTTCAATGGGCTTCTACCTAATTTTGAAGGCAGTATACCATCTCTGATTAACTCAGATATTCTTTTAACAGATAGGTCTAAATGATCTGCAACTTCTCTTTGTGTGGCCAACTATTATTCTGATTTCTTAATACTCATAAATATAAATATATCATAGCAAAAATATAAAAACAAAACATTTAGGGTTGAGGTAAATTACCTTAATAGTTTGATATCAATAAGATATAAATCTGATGAATAGTAGCGGCCTGTCGCTACAAAAAGAATGAGGTGCTGCAACCTGCGTACCCATTGGGTCAGAAGAACCTAGCGTCTCAGAAGCCTATAAACAAAGGTTTTGAGAGAACAACAAGAAACAACGCGGAAAAATCAAAGGAATGACAGGAAAATAATAATATCTGTATTATAAGTACAGCTTATAAAGGTATTAAAAAAGAAATAAATATTTATTAAATTAATTGTTGACATATAAATATATATTTATATATAATATAGTTATGTTTAACATTAATAAGGAGAATATAAACATGACAAAGAAAACGTTTAAGTTTGGAAAAATAGACTACAACGGAACAGGTAGAAAAATTAACGCTGTTACTGTAGAGGTTGAATATGACGGAGAAAAATTCTCCGCTTCTGGCAATATTTGGAATAGTAAGAAAACAGATATACTTTGTGGCGGTCAATGTTTAGATGAGATAAATAAATATTTATTTCCTAACGGAATATTCAAAAAGATTTATTCTATATGGAAAGACTACCATTTAAACGACTGCACACCAGGAACACCAAAACAAATGGCATATTTAAAAACTTTAGATAGACCTAGTGATGCAGAATTTTACACATGGGAATGTGAGCAATTAGAAAAAGCTAATCTCTTAATTGATGATCATAACGGAGAGCCGTACAAGTATGGTAGTAAATGGCTAACTACACCATTACCAAAGCAAGTTAAAAAGTCTTTAACGGGCTTAGGGCTAGAGGTGGCTTAAATGAAATATAAACTAATAATACAAAATGGACACCTTAAAGGCTTTGTAGCCTTTAGGGGTTCTTGTCTTGTAACTATGCTGGATAAGTTCAAACGCTTACATAATGAAGGGCATAAATTAAAACTAATAAGGGGTAAATAATGGGAATGACCAAAGAGGATATACTAGAAGTTTATGAGACTAGAAAAGAAGAAAGTGAATACAGCTTTTCAATTGATTTAAAAGTTGGAAAGCTCGAAATATTTGCTGATTGGTCTAGCGAGGAAATCGCCCTAGATTATGACTACTTCATTAATAAAACTGATTATCATTACGGGGGTAGGTTTATACGTGAAGCATTTGAAGAACCCGAAGATTACCAATTCGAGTTTTTAGTATTCGATATTTTAGAAACTCTTAACATGAGAGAGGCTACACAATGAGTGCTGATACATGGTTAACCAATTGCGAAGCGTGTTCTAAGTCTATTGACAAGCTAGACCAAAATAACGGCATTTATATTGTCGGCGGTAGTGATTCCGTATGCTCAATACAATGTGTTGAGCAAGTTCTAGGAAAAGAACAATTTAAACAAGCCAATGAAGACTGGGAATTTGACGGACATTCTGACTCCTATTATTGGACATATTACGAAGAAAAAGAAGAAGATTAATAACTAAACTAACCAATTAAGGGCGGTATTGTTACCGCCTTTTTTTATGCCAGTAATAAATAAAAGTATATATTAGAGAGCCTCTAAGCCTTTGTGAGGTGTTTTTATATTAAAGTAATGCTTTACTACTTATATATATTTATATTGTAATGTAGAGGCTTAGAATGTCTTATGGTGTTTTTGTTGTTGGTCTTTGTTTTTTGTTGGTATTTTTTTTCTTGCGGTGTTTTTTTTATCATAATAAATTTGCCTTGATTATAAATTTGCCTTTATGAAATTTGCCTTGATTATAAATTTGCCTTTATTAAATTTGCCTTTATGAAATTTGCCTTTATTAAATTTGCCTTTATGAAATTTGCCTTGATTATAAAT
>Ga0209534_10001737_pt1 | contig 22470 bp, 29 predicted proteins | sample COG_07_FD_184751 | JGI IMG/M metagenome (GOLD analysis project Ga0209534, IMG submission 184751) | Pelagic Microbial community sample from North Sea - COGITO 998_met_07 (SPAdes) (version 2) | ecosystem: Environmental > Aquatic > Marine > Neritic zone/Coastal water | place: Helgoland, sampling...
CATTTATTAAATTTAAATTATAATAATGAACAAAAAATACATATAATAAAAGAATTTACTGAATATGATATTATGATTAATAAATCATTCAGAGATTTATTGTGTTTAGAAGGATTACTGATTGGAATCTTTTATTGAATTAAAATCTTTAATACATGTTTTTAATTTATCATTATTTAAATGATTGTATAAATATGTAGCTCCTTCGTCCATGCGAAAAGCGTCCTCAGTGGGCGAGGCAAAAGGATTATTTTTAAAAATATAACCATCCGGTTTATGATTGGGGGTAAAATACTGTACCTCGCAGTTCCATTTCTTATTTGGCACTAAACATCTCATTTGATCTGTTGTATCTGAGGTTTTTTGCTGTTGTGTTAATTTGGAATATGTGGATACTATGGGTGATAAACAATTTTTATAGTAATTATTTATATTTGTCATAAGTGTATCATTATTTCTTTGAAAATCATATGTATCACTTTCGTTTGTGGATATCCATTGACCCGGTGATTGGTTGCACTGTAAACGAGAGTTGACAGCACTACCTGAGAGGTCGAGATGCAGGTCAACTTTCGTGCGCCAATTTAACTCATCATTAGGTATAATTATTGGAGTTTTAATGCCTAGATTATCTTGTAATAATTTTTTAAAACTATCATTAATATAAACAGTCCTTTCACCATCTGTTGGTAATTTTGGTCCAACTATATAACAGTTATTATTTGTATCTGTATCTGTATATTGTTTGCGATTACAGTACCTAATAACATCATCTTTATTATCCCATTTACAATTCGTTGGTTTAACAGTTTCGGGGCATACAGGACTAAAATCATCATAGTTATTGGGAAGTGTCACTTTCCGCGGCACAACACCTCCTTTATATGATATGTTGTCTTTTGGTAATGCACTATTACATATATTGGAATCATCCAATTTCCCACGTTCAAAACATGTAGGACTGTTTATATTTAGACCTGGATCATAATATCCTAAACCTGATGAACTGTCACATGACTTACTGTACATATTACATTCACGAGTGAAACTACAATTAACTGGCATCCTGACCTTTTGCCGCCGGAAAGTAGAAAGCCCTTTCTTCGAGTGAGACAATGTTACGTTATTGTTATTAGGAAAATTAGATATAATAGTATCATTACAATGGTTACTATCAGTTATAATTCCACCATTTTCATCAAAATATGGAAACCATGTAAAAGTCCCCGTTACCTCGGAAGAGGTATTTTCAGTCATTCCTTGACATTTTTCATCACCAGGACTTAGGTTCTTACATGTATCTTCGGTAAGATCTAAATCACTTATAGCACAATCTATGGGTGAAAACTCAGACATTTTCTTAAATTTATCCGTAAAAAAGTCGCCATCGTACTTGGGAATTTGAAGAGCTCTGTTGGCATCAGCAAGGGCAGCATTTGCATACTGGTTTGCTGTCACCGTGCCCGCGAACCAAGCTGCCAAAGAATATTTTTTTTTGTTGATATCAACAGTACCTTCTTTCTGCCCGGCAAGCATGTCTGTTATGTCATTCAAGCACGAACCTCCCCATCCGCCGAATTGCTCCACCAGCCTGTCCGACAGACCCGGCCCGTCTGTTCTACTGAAATTTTTTTCCACATAATTATAACATCCTTTTTGAATACGTTGATTTTTCTCATCCGCCGTCTCCCAATCCACCGTATTGTTTTTTATATTATTGGCTACATCTGAATTTATACATTGTTTGTATATTGTGTTTTTACAAATATTTGCGGCGGCGGCGCTCCGACGATTGTACGCCTCATCGCCGCCAATCGTACTCAGAGTCGGCGGATCATCATCATTCGTAAAATCAAACAAATCAACTTCGCCTTCAACGTATATTGGGAACCTATTACCCCTATTGTCCAGGTTCTGGTAAGTGTTTGAAATACTGATTTTTTTTTCCTTCGTCAGTCCACTCCATAAGTAATTACCCTTATGGGTACCTCTCATAGCCTTTGTCGGTTGTGCTAAACGTCCATCTTTCGCCTTCTGACCCTCAACAACATTACACCCACAAACATCTTTAAACATATGAGCAATTAATATACCCAAAAATAAAGAAACAATTAAAAGTATAACAGTTTTTGAATTCATATTATAATATACAATAGAAAAAAAAATTAATTTAAAAATAATAATTCTAAATAAATTAGATGGATTTATATGGATTGTTAGAAATAGATGAAAAAGACTTTAAAATGGATATTTTAAAAAAACAATATCATAAAATGTGTTTAAAACATCATCCAGACAAAGGTGGTGATGTAAATCATTTTAAACTTATCCAAGAAGCATATGAAACTCTATCAGATGAAAAGAAACGAGCAATGTATGACAGATATAAAAGATTTTCATTCCTAAAAGATTACAATTTCACAGATGAAGAATTACAAGAAATGAATAAGTATTACGAAGAACTTCTACAAAATGAAAATGTAAGATTAGCAACAACTTTGTATAAAACTCTACCACCACAAGTAAAAGAAAGAATAAATTCTATGAAAGATTTTATATTCAATTATGATAAAAATAAAGAAATTAATAAATCAATTGTTGTTCCGGCTAAATTCATTGATATAACTGGTTTAAAAGAAGATTTTTATATTGAAGTGAATGTTGGATTAGAAGATGCATATAAACGTATCTTAAAAAGAATAACAATCAAATCAAAATATGGAATATATTATTTATTTCTAAGAGAATTTAATCATAATATTTATTTATATAATAAATATTCATTTGTATTAAAATTAAGAACAAAAGATAATGAAAAATTTATAAGAAAAGGAAATGATTTAATTATGATATATAAACCTCAAATACATGAATTATTTAATAATACGATATTAGATATAGTTCTACCAGATAAAAAACAATTATTATTAAATATATATGATTTAAAATGTAAAGAATATATAATTGTGAATAAAAAAGGATTTAAAGAAGGAAAGTTAATAATTATAAAAAAATGATTATTGGATATCAAGGTGAGATTGGATGTTATTCATATAATTCAATAAAAAAATTTTTTAGATATATACCAAAAGCATTTAAAACATTCGAAGAAGTATTTATTGCATTAGATGAAGGAGACATAGATTATGGATACATACCCATTGAAAATACAATTGGTGGTAGATTACATGAAAATGATGAATTAATTAAAAAATACAAAGTTAAAGTTACAGAGAAATATAATTATAAAATTAATCACAATTTAATAGTATATCCAGGTATTAATAAAAAAGATATAAAAATTGTTCAAAGTCATTGGCAAGCATTAGAACAATGTAAAAATTATTTAAAAGATAATAATTACAATATAAATAATTTTTATGATACATCTGGTTCTTGTAAAGATATAAGAGATAATAATAAAAAAAACATAGGAGCAATTGCGAGTGAAGAAGCATCTAAAATATATAATTTAGAAATTCTGGAAAAAAATATACAAGACAATGATGATAATTTCACAACATTTTTATTAATACAAAGATAAATATCATTTTTTATCATTAAGAGTTAATGCCCATGCATAAATATCACAACTATTTTTAAAGATTTTCCATTTTCTAATTAAAGATTTATCATAATCATAATATTCACAAACATATTCATAGAAATCTTCATCATATTTTTTTTGTTCATATTCTTCATATTCAGGATGATTTTTCCATTTGTCCATGAAATCAAATATATCCATAGATTTTAAATCTTTTAGGTAATCCTGATAGCTCATAATATAGATATAACAGGTTTTTTTTCAGCTTTATTAGATTGGTCAGGATAAACTTTACTTGAATCACGGATACAACTGAAACAATATGAAAGAATTGCTGCCAATACTATAATAAATATGATACTGACAAGAAAACCGATTACTTTATCAGATTCCATTTTTTTAAAAAAAAAATTTAAAATTCAAATTTAAATGTTACGCAATCAGCAGGGTTCGAACCTGCGCGGGCATAGCCCAATAGATTTCAAGTCTATCTCCTTAACCACTCGGACATGATTGCATTAATATAAAAAAAAATATAATAATTACTATATTATAATATTATAACTCATATATAAAAACATTTTAACGATCTATATTATTTTACAAAATTTATATTACAAATATTTAATATTAATATATTATACATTTATATCGTTGATTACAATGATTGTTTTTATCATGTTATAATTACATATTTACACATTCACACGATTTAGAAAAATGGGTTGTGTGCACCACCCAATATATAATCTATAAATATTTAAAATATTTAACGCATTAATCTTTTTAATCGTTTTTCATGAGTATCATTCATTTCTTTATTAACTGGTCTAAAATAAGTGAAATTCTTCTTATTATATTTATCTATAAAATCTTTTACTTCATTTTCATTTAATGAATATCCTTTTGATAATTCATTTAATAGATTTTTATTTTGTTCAAAAATGATTTCTCTTAATAAATCCATGAGATTATATAATTTTATATAAAATAATTTTCAAATTTATATATTAATACAGAAATTACTATTATGAATGGATAATTTATATCTAGTGACTTAAAATTCCAAAGAAATTTATTATATAAAGGATGAATCATAAAATTAAACATACTACTTAAATTTAATGATTTATTATTATAAGAGTTATATCTTATAAGTATTCCTCCAACAGAATATTCTGCATATATAATAAATATAATAGTTACTATTGAAAGGAATAGAAATATATTCATATATTATAAATTTGAAATAATTTTAAAATATTATATAAATTAAATATGAATACACTTATCACTCACAAACAATTCATAAAAATGAGAGATTCTGGAAAGTTCTCAAAGAAGTTTGAAGGAAGACATAGTTATTTCCTTTATTTAGAACCAGAAGTAGAAAAGAAAACAATAGAAATATATGTTAGAGATGATAGTTATATGTCTCCACCACCAGCCCCTAGATATAGAACAAAAACACATGAAAATTTTGTTGATAAATATTTTAGTAAAAATAATATGCCTAATAAATATCATATTAATCAAAATAAATAGTTTTATGGTTCTTAGGATGATAAATATGTATTGAATATGTATATTGATTGCTATTTATAATTCTATGATAACCTATATTATCATTTATATATGATAAATCACATGATCCATAATAATTTGTATTTATTTTTTTTAAAGAATTATTATATATTTCTTCTTTTAGTAATCCTTTTAATATAAACATATGACAACCATTTTTACTATGATTATGTATTTTTGATATAGCGTTTGGTTTCCATGATATTAAATAAATATCTACAAAAGGAAAAGGAACCCTATATTTAGTATAATTCATTTTATATAATAATATTTATTTTTTTAAACCTTATAAAAAACCATAGTATATCTATCACCTTCAAATTTAGCTGTTTCATGGGGATAAATTGATCCATTAAATTTAAAGAATTTATGTCTAATATCTATTTTCTTAGGATTTTTACCGTCTTCATCATATACTATAAGTTCACCACCAGTATAATTACCCAATCCAATAATATATGATTCACCTACATTTTTTGCATCAACATGATATGCCGCTCTATGAGATTTATTATATTGAATAGAAGTGTATCTAAACTTTTTATCTTTTTCTTTTTTATATAAATCCATTAATTTTTTAGTTTCTAAGTATAATTCTCTGAATTTAGGATGTTGTGTTTTATTAGACATCATTTTACCGATACCGACTAAACCTCTTGTATTAACAATACCTAGAACAAAACCTTCATAACTAGTTTGACCAGATCTTAATACATTATTCCTTTCAGTACTAGGAAAATCAAATACTTTTAATAAATCATATAAATTTTCTCTTTGACATTTAAATAATTTATTATATGAATCATAATTATTACAATTCTTTTTAATAGTTTTTTTATAATTTAATTTTTTACGTTTCATTTTGCTTTTGTTTGGCGATTTCTTACGAACCATTTATATGTTATATTATATATTATTTAAAATATAATTATGGATAATTGTAAAATAATTATCAATGTCTATGTGATATAAAATAGTATTAGAAGTTATATCTTGTAAATATTCCCATCCAAAAGGAATAATTAATATATCATATGGTTTTATTAATATTTTATCCGAATATTTTAATTTTTCATCATCATTTAATTTTTTATATTTTGGATGTAATAAATATATATAATATTCATCACCGATAATATTACTTATAATATGATAATTATTTTTACATTTATTAAAAGAAATAATTTGTTTATCTTTAAAATAAGTCAATGAATATTTTATATTACATAATAAATTACTATTTAATAATGATATATCAAAATTAATTAATTTATTTAAATTAAGATTGTTAAAATAATTTTCATTTTTGTATGAATTATTTAAATTATTAAATATATCTTTATCAATATTTTTAGGGATATTAATTAATACAGGGGATTTATTAAATAGATTTAATTTAAGTTCATCTTTATTTTTAGCTAGTTGTAATTTTAAAGAATTATCACATAGATATAAATTAAATATAAAATATAAATTTAATATAATAAATAATGTTACAATTAATAATAATAACATATATATAAAGACAAAACAATATTAATAATAAAAATGACCGAAAATTCCGTAGTTGGCAAAGTTCAATGGTTTGACCATAAGAAAGGATATGGATTTGTAAAAGTAATTAGTCCTGGTTCAGATCACACTGATTCAGAAGTATTTCTGCATTTTTCAGAAATTAAATGCCAATCTAACTTTAAGAAAGTATTTCCAGGTGAAGTTGTTTCTCTAAGTGTTGAAAAGAAACCAGATGATGAATCTAAATTTATTTGTACTAATGTGAGTGGTCTACATGGATCTGAACTACTTATTGATAATAGTCAATATACTTATAGAGTAAGAGTTAGAAATACTCGCGATGGTGATAATGAAGATAATTAATTTTTAATAATATTTAAATCATCATCAACACAGGTTAGTATATATAAATAAGGTAATAATTTAGATTTATCATTATTTTTAGAGGAAATTCCTTTCTTTTCTAAGAAATCTTTTATATCTTTAACATCCATTTTTTCAAACTTATCTATAATAGATAATATATCTTTTTCTTTATTTTCATTATCTAATTTAACGGAAATAGTTTTATTTTTAGTAGATTTTTTTCTATGAATTTTTTTAGTTTTTTTAACATAATGTTTTTTTAAAGATTTTGGTTTAGTCTTATTTTCAATTGGTTTAGATGATACTTTATTTACAACAGGTTCTGTTAATGCTTTATTTTCAGATTTTACTAATGATGCATTAACATTATCAAGTGGTTTAGTAGATAAAGTATCCGTTAAAGTTTCACTTAAATTTGTTGGAATGTATCCCATAAGATTAGGTTTCTTTTTAGTTTTAACTGGTATTTTTATTTTTTTTATTTTATCTGTGTTTGTTGAAGGATTACTTTTAGGAGGTGATTCTTTTTTAAATTTTTTTAATTCATTAGATAAACTATTAACTTTTTTAGGAGATTTTATAATTTTTTTAGTAATTTTTATTTTATTTATATCCATATATATATATATATATATATATATATATATATTATACTATATTATAATTTTCTTCTTGATGAACTTTTATTTCAACATATATTCTATTTTTACATAATTCATCATCTTGAAAAATATCATAACAAATATTATTAACAATCAAATCACCTGGATAATCATGTTTCATTAACTCTTTTAGAGATGATTTTAAAAATATTTTTAAATGATCTTTTTTAGAATCATATAAGTCATCCACTACTTTTTTAAGTTTATCTAACTCGATAGATTTTAAATTATTTTCTTTTAGATAATTATTATAATTTTCTTTAACGTAAAATATAATAAGATCTTTAATAGTTCTTTCTAATGCTGACATATTATATGTTTAAATAATATTATATTTATATTATTTAAACATAATCTTATATATTTTTATATGATATTTTTTAATATAGTAAAGTGTTCAATCTTAGGATTATTTATAAAATACAACATTTATAATGAGAAAATATTGAATATATTTTTAAAAACAATAAATAAATGTGGTTCTATACCAATTAAAATGGTTCAATGGATTATTCCATATATGCAACTGATAAATGTTGATAAGGAAATTTTGGACATATTAAAAAATACATATGAAAATTGTGATATTCATTCACTAGAATATACAAAAGAATTATATAAAAAAGATTTTTATGAAGATTTTGATGATAATTATGAAATAATTGAAATAATTGGATCGGGAAGTATAGCACAAGTTTATAAAATAAAAGATAAAAATAATAATTTATACGCATTAAAAGTTAAACATCCAAACTCAGAAAGAAATTTTAGATCAATTAAATTTTATTTACATATTATATTTAATTTAATATCATTTCAAAATATTATCCCGATAAGATTAGAAGATTTCTTAAATCAATTTGAAGAACAATTAAATTTTGTTAATGAAACTAATAATTTAATTAGATTTTATAATTTATATGAAGATAATAACTTATTTAAAATACCTAAATTATATAAATTTTCAGAAAATATTATAATGATGGAATGTTTACAAGGAAAATCATTAAATGAATATGAAAATAATAATGTTCAGCATTATAAATATCATTTAATGATATTTACATTTATGAATAATAATTTTTTCGTTAATAATTTTAATCATAGTGATCTACATAATTATAACTGGAAAATATCAGAAGATGATAAAATATTAATATATGATTTTGGTTTATGTTGGGAATTAACAAATAATAAAATAATTGATGGTGTTGATTATTTAAATCAGGGCTTTTATCATAAAGATATGGGTTTGATTTGTAAAGCATTTATGAACTTTGTAAAGTATAGTATAGATATAGATGAAGAAATTATAAAAACATATTTTTATAATAATAATAATAATCCATTTATATTGGGATTTAAAGAATTTACTTATCATATAGTTCAATTTTTTTTAAAAAATAATCATCTTATTAATATAAAAGTATTATATAAAATTATATCATATCAAAATATTATGTTAACTTTTGATAAAAATGCTGGATGGGATGATTTTGATCATAATGGTGTTAATAAAGAAGAATTAAATATTTGTGATTATTATAATATATTACCTAAATATCAATTATATTTAAAAAATGAAATAAAAAAATTTAGTAATAAAAATGAAACAAAATATAAAAGTTTATCTAAGTTTATAAAATAAAATAATAATTATGTATTTATATAATGTTTAAATTTATATTTAATATAAGTAAAATATCAATATATTCATTAATATTAAAATATAAAAAAATTAATGATAAAGAATTAGATATATTACACAGATATATAAATGATTGTGGTTGTTTTGTTATTAAAATAATACAATGGATATTTCCAATATTAGAAAAAGAATTAATTAACAAAAAAATATTAAATGTATTAAATAATGTATATGAAAAAAATTATATACATGATTTAGATTATACTGAAAATAAATATAAGAAACATTTTAATAATGAATTAAAAAATGATTATGATATAATAGATGTTATAGCATCTGGTAGTATAGGACAAGTATATAAAATAAAATGTAAAAAAACCGGTAAATTATTTGCAATGAAAGTAAAACATCCCAATGTTGAGAGACAAATTTTATTAATAAAAAATATGTTAAATATTATTTATAATTTTAAAATATTTAATAATATATTTTATAATTATTTTCCATTCAATTTGCTTGAATTTTTAGAAGATTTTTATAAACAAACAGATTTTATAAATGAATGTAATAATTTATTATGTTTTTATAATTATTATAAAGATAATGAATATATTTTAGTACCTAAATTAAATAAATCTTCAAGTGATATTATTATATTAGAATATATTGAAGGAACATGTATTGAAGATGTCAATATAAATGATCATCATAAATCTAAATTAATATATTTATTATATTTATTTGTAAGAAATAATATATTAATATCAAATATTAATCACGGTGATTTACATAAATATAATTGGAAAGTATCTAATGAAAAAATAAATAATATGTATAAAATAATTATATATGATTTTGGTTATTGTTTTAGTTTAGATGAAATTGAACATTCAAATATACAGAATTTATGTGATTTATTATCTAATTTAGGATTAAAAAATGATATATATAAACAAAAGTATTCAAATTTCTTAAAATTTATATTTAATGATAACAATATAATATTAGATTCTAATTTTAATTGTAAAATTACTGATCCAGATGTATTATTAGATGAAGTTTTAAAAATATCTAAGAAATATAAAAAAACAATTTATAGATTTAAATTATTAAATGCTATATTATTATTAAATTTAGTTGATAAATATTTTAAAAAATACAATATAAATAATAATGATAATCATTATATAGTAAAAAAAAATATATTAGATGCATATACATTTTGTAATACATACAAAATATTTCCTGGTTTAGAAAAACATTTATTAGATGAATATAAACTTGATTATAAACTTCCTAAACAATCTATTCAATTTAGTGATAAAATTAAATCATTAATCTAATTTCTTGTTATCATCTTTTTTATATGTTACGTAATCATATACAATGGATGTTAATACAGATCCCAAAAAAAATACTGGAGTATAAAATATTATTCTAAATAAATTTGATAAATTAAATATATTTTCTAACATTATTCTTAATATATTATTAATATCTTTAAATATATAAAGGTATAAATATAAGTAAATAAATAAATTTGATAAATAATAGGTGAATAAAATAATCACTAAATATGGATTTAAATATTGATGAGATCATCAAATGTTATTTTAATCAAAAAAATATATTAGTAAATCATCAAATTAAATCATATAATGAGTTTATTGAAAAGATTCTACCAAACATTATATCAAATTATTTTCCAATTGAAATGGAATTTAATGGTAATAAAATTAATAAGATAATCGTCAATGTTTCTAATATTAATATAGGTAAACCATATACAACAGAAAATAATGGATATTCAAACCTAATGACACCGAATGAAGCACGTCTTAGAAATTATAGTTATCTAGCAAATATAATTGTAGATTTTGAATCAACTATTTATATAATTGAAAATGAAGTAGAAATTGAACTTGAAAAGAAAATCATTAAAAATATCATAATTGGTAATATTCCCATATTATTAAAATCTAAATATTGTATTCTAAATGATCAAATATACAATGATGAATGTGAATATGATTATGGAGGATATTCAATCATTAACGGTAATGAAAAAGTCATTATATCACAAGAAAGAAAAGTATATAATATTCCACAAGTCTTTGAAAATAACAAATCATCATCAAGATATTCATACATATGTGAAATTACATCCATTAAAGAAGAAAATTATTATATGCCTAGATTATCATCTATCAAAATAACTAAGAAAGATAATATATATGAAAATTATATTAGAATATCTTTACCACATTTAAAACAGGAAATACCTTTATTCACATTATTTAAAGCTCTTGGATGTATTTGTGATAAAGAAATTATTCAATATATTATTGATAATAATGGGTCTAAAATAGATAAATATATGATTAAAATATTAAATTTATCCATTCATGAATCAAAAGATATTAATACTGAACATGACGCTATTGAATATATAAGTAAATATATTAATAACAATACTTATACTCTTAGTGAAGAAAAACGTATTAGATATGTTAGAGAAAATGTTCTAAGAGACTATTTAGTTCATCTTAATAATGATCTTAGTAAAATATATTTTACGGGATATATGGTTAATAAATTATTAAAATGTTATCTAAAAGTTCAAGATCTTGATGATCGTGATTCAAATATTAATAAGCGTGTTGATTGTATTGGTCCATTACTTGGATCATTAACTCATCAATGTTTTAATAAAATGACAAAAGACATTAAAAATTATATCTCAAAAGAAATTAATTCAGGAATTTGGAATATCAGTAAAAATTATAGAGAAATTATTAATGAAGTTAATATCCATAAAATTATTAAATCAAATTATATTGAAAATAGTTTAAAAAGTTCTATGGCTACTGGTAATTGGGGATTAAAAATGAATGTTAGTAAACAAGGTGTATCTCAGGTATTAAATAGACTAAGTTATTTAAGTACTTTATCTCATATTAGAAGAGTTCAAACTCCAAATTCCGATAATGGTAAACTTATCCCACCTAGAAAATTACATGCAACTTCTTGGGGATATATTTGTCCTAGTGAAACACCAGAAGGACAATCTGTTGGTATTGTTAAAAATTTAGCTATGACATGTGAAATTACTACAAAAGTATCATCAAAACCTATTCGTGAATTAATTAATAAATATATTATTCCTTTTACAGATATTAATATATATAAAATGAATAAAGATGATTTTATTAAAGTATTTATAAATGGTGAATGGATTGGATTTACTGTATATCATAAAAGAATTATTCAAGATTTTAAATTATACAGAAATAGTGGATTAGTTCATATTCATAGTTCGATATCTTTTAATCCAAAAAATAGAAATATTGATATCTTTACTGATGGTGGTAGAGTAATCCGTCCATTATTAAAAGTTAAAAATAATAAACTTATTTATGATGAATATTATCATAAAAAATTAGTTTCTGGTAAATTTAAATGGAGAGATCTTGTTATGGATGTATTTAATAATGGAATATCCCCCATTGAATATATTGATATATATGAATCACAAAATATCTTATGTGCTACTTATCCAGATAAACTTAATGATAAAAATTATTCACACTCTGAAATACATCCGTCACTTATTTTAGGATTATTAACATCTTGTATCCCTTTCCCACATCACAACCAAGCTCCCAGAAATACATATCAATCTGCTATGGGTAAACAAGCTGTTGGAGTCCCCACTACTAAATTTCAACTAAGATATGATACATTCTCAAATGTATTAAATTATCCTCAAAAACCAATAGTGGACACTAAATTATCTAAATATTTAAATCTTAATAAATTACCAAGCGGTATAAATGTCGTTATAGCTATTGCAACATGGACTGGATATAATCAAGAAGATTCTATCATATTTAACAGAAACGCTATTAATAGAGGATTATTTAATTCTACATTTTATCGAACATACAAAGATGAAGAGAAAAAGAATCAAATATCCGGTGAAGAAGAAAACTTTGTAAAAGTTGATAAGTCTATCTTAAAATTCCCAAAACCATATAATTATGATAAAATTAATAAAGATGGATTTATTGATAAAAATATTCCCGTTGATGATAATGATATTATTATCGGAAAAGTTATTCCAAATAAAACAGATAAATATAAATATGTTGATAGTAGTACATCAGTTAGAAAAAATGAAAAAGGATTCTCTGATAGTAGATATGTAAATAATAATTCAGATGGTTATAAATTATGTAAAATAAAAATTAGAGAAAATAGATACCCTGATATCGGTGATAAGTTTTCATCTCGTCATGGACAAAAAGGAACAATCGGTATGATTTATAATCAAGAAGATATGCCTTTCACAAAAGATGGTATTGTTCCTGATATCATTATTAATCCACATGCTATCCCTAGCAGAATGACGATAGCACAATTATTTGAAACTATTTTAGGTAAAGCTTGTTGTATGACTGGTAATTTAGGTAATGGAACTGCGTTTGATAAAGTAAATGTAAGAAGCATTGAAAAAACATTAACTGAATATAATTTTGATAAATATGGTAATGAAATATTATATAATGGTAAAACTGGAGAACAATTACATACTAATATATTTATGGGAACAACTTATTATCAAAGATTAAAACATATGTCTGGTGATAAAATTCATTCAAGAGCGACTGGTCCAATTGTTTCAGCGACTAGACAACCATCAGAAGGCAGAGCATCATATGGTGGTTTAAGATTTGGTGAAATGGAACGTGATTGTATGATTGCTCATGGTGCTTCACACTTCTTATATGAAAGAATGATTAAATTATCTGATGATTTCAGCGTATATGTTTGTAATAAGTGTGGATTAGTTATTTCAGGAAATAAACAATTAAATTTATATAAATGTAATAATTGTAATAATTATACTAGTGTTCACAAAGTGAATATTCCATATGCTTGTAAATTATTAATGCAGGAGTTACAAACTATGTCTATTGCCCCGAGATTTAATATTTAATAAAGTTAATATAATAATATCCCCTATTAAATCTTTTTTTTTATTTAAGTTTAATATTTAAGAAATTATTATTATAGTAAATAATAATGTCTGGGGATAACTATATTTTTAATATTAAAACTGTTCAAACTGGCGCGATACGCATACTTATTGAATCTTTAAAAGAAATTTTAACTGATGCTAATTTTATAATATCTGATAAAGGTGTTAAATTAACTGCGATGGATTCAACACATTCTGTATTAGTTCATATGAAATTATTACAAGATAAGTTTGAATACTTTTTTTGTTCTAAAACTATGAATGTTGGTTTAAATATGACAAATTTATATAAATTAATCAAAACTATGTCTAATAATGATACCTTAACATTATTTATGGAAAAAAATAATGAAAATGAACTGGGTATTAAAATTATGAATGAAGAAAAAAACTCACAAACAACATATAAATTAAATCTATTAGATATTGATGAACCTGCTATTGATATCCCACCTGCTGAGTTTGATACAGAATTAACATTCCCATCTAATGATTTCCAAAAAATTATCAGAGATATGGTTAATATCGCTGAAAATATTGAAATTAAAAGTATTGGTAATAAGTTAATATTATCTTGTAATGGTGATTTTGCCTCACAAGAAACAGTTTTAGGTGAAACAAATAATGGTATTAAATTTGCTTCATGTAAAGAACCGGAATATCCTATTCAGGGTATGTATTCACTTAAATACTTAACATTATTCACTAAATGTACTAATTTATGTAATATTATTAATATTTATATCAAGAATGATTATCCATTAATCATTAAATATAATATTGCAAGTATTGGTGATATTAAATTATGTTTAGCACCAAATACAAATGATTGTGATTAATATAAATAGTTCTAATAACTCAATTCATGTTTTTTATATATAGATTTTTCTAATTTAATTAGAGGATCGTATTCTTTAACTATTTTTTTATAGTCTTTTGAATCGTCTTTTAACCATATTTTTGTTATATTAAATTCTTTTTTAGGTGAAATTGATATTCCATTAATTTCGTTTAAATTTCCATCAGTTGATAGATTTCCTGTAATACATAATAATATAATTCTTAAAAATTCTTTTAAAATATTATTGTCATATTTTAATGAAACACATCCACCCATTCTATTATTAGGATCTTCCCAAGTTGGAAATATTGCTCCTTTCATTAAAAAAAACATACCATTTTGTAAATGATTAATTCTCAAAATTTCTTCTAGTAATTTATAGTCTAATAATGTTTTAAGTTCTATAACTTTTATATAGGATTTATTATCCCAATTAGTATTTTTTAATGAATGATACCATAATACCCATTTACTTTTTAAATTATAATCATTCATGTTAAATTAAATATTAAATTATATTTAAGTATTTATCCTAAAATAAAATATTTATTATTTATATAACATGTATCAATTTATGAGCGTTGTTTTATTATTAGTTTATTTGGCTTTGATGTATTTTTTCAGAGAAAATAATATTGTATTGCTATTACTAACTCTTGTAATGATATTGGCTATGTGTAATTTAAAAACTATTGAAGGACAAGGCTCACCACCACCTCCATCACCCGTACCATCACCCAATCCATCCCTATCAACTGATTTAGTAGAAGATGCTGATGAAGATGTTGATAAACCTTCTAAACCAGAAAAACCAAAAGCCACTAAACAACCTTCCAAAAAAATTAAAGGATTTGAAAATTATAAATATGTTGTAGCAGATGATTATCAAATGGGACCATATGATAATCTACTAATTGAATTTGAAAATAAAGAATCTCCTTTTGTGAGACAATTAAATGTACCACTCGCTTCAAGAAAAGATTTATGTGTTTATCAAGGAAATGAATTACCTTTACAATGTAATAAGGCATTATTTTCAGGCATGGGACCTTCCATTGATGGTAATCCACAAAATGGTAGAAATATGTTTATGTTTTACAGAAATAAATCCAGTCCTGAATGCTGTCCATCCACATTTTCTACATCTACCGGATGCGTATGCACTACGCAAGAACAAAGAGATTTTGTAAACGGTCGTGGAAATAATAATTAATTATCTATTAATTAATCTACTATGAATTTTTTCATAATTATTAAATGCCAAATTGTCATGTTGATTTAATCTAAGTATCCTATCTTGTTCTTCCTTTTCTAATTTAAGTTTAATCATTTCTTGTTTTCTTAAATCAGATGCGGACATTTTATAAGTTATGTTTGACCTTGTTCTTTGTGTAGATTTAATGTTATCATCTCTGTTACTTATATCAACATTATTTGTATCTATTAAACATGAATTAGTAAATGCATCTTTATAGTCACTAAACCCTAATCCACCATCTGATGAACCACTAAAATTTGTAACATTATTTTGACCAAGTAACATTAAAGAATCTTTACCTTTCATAGATATATCAACTTGTGGTTCATCATATTTTACTAATTGAGAACCCATTTGTTTTTGCTGATTTCTTTTATATTTTTCAAACTCATGATTAAATAAATCTTTATTAAAAGACTTATTAAACATTTTAGGTTGTTCTAACATTTTATTATTAGATGAAGATTCCATCCATTCACCATATCCTCTATCATAAGCATTATCTATTTTATTTTCTTCATAAACTTTATTAAATAAATTAATATCAAAATTATCTGTCATATTAATATTTTTTTCATTATTTGAAACTTGATCACTCATATAGTTCCCACTATTATTTCTTAAATCATTATGTTGATGATTATTATTTTGATCATTTAATTTTTTTAATAATAAAGTATATGCGATAGATACTTGTTGAAATTCTAATGGAGAACCACCTCTATCAGGATGAGTTGTCATTGCTTTTTTTAAATATGCTTTTTTGAGTGTTTGTTCATCATATTTTTTTGTAATACCTAATATTTTGTATGGATTTAATTTTTCTTTATTTGGATTTTTATATTCTATTTGAGGTAAAGGAGCACTTCTTACATCACCTGAATATGTATTTTGTGGTTTCTGTATAGGCATACTTTGTAAATATACATTTGATGGTATTTTATGTTGATGTTGAACTGAATTATTTTTTAAATTCATTCTTGATAGATTATTTATTTGTTCTTGTTGAGCAGCTATAATTCTTTTTTGTTCATTTAAATATTGTTCATATAAATTCGTTTGAGTATTTGTAGATGATGATGTATTACCCATATTTAATTTAATATATATTATTTATATTTAAATATAACATACTATATATGGTCGTTGCTTGTGCTCCATGTATTGCTGCTGCTGCTAGTAATCCAGTTACAGCTCCATTTGTATTACCAGTTGCAGCTGTATCAGCAATAGGATATTATAAATATTATTCACCAAAAAAAGGATCTAAAAAAGGATCTAAAAAAGGATCTAAAAAAGGATCTAAAAAAAAATCTAAAAAGAAAAGATATAAAGGTTCTAAAAAGAAAAAATCTAAAAAAAAAGGTTCTAAAAAGAAATATAAAAAGACTAAAACTATAAGAAATCGTAGAAAGAATACTAAAAGATAACTATCTATCACATGGATGAACATATTCTAATCCTAAATAATTAAATATATCTACTTCCTTAACAAACTTATGATCTACTGGTTTTTTTGTTTCACTATCTTTCAATGAATATTCATTCAATGATAATCCTCTTTCAAGTAAGTCTTTTCTCATTTTGGTATTAAATTCCATAGATCCAGTAAAGTATAGAATAGCAAAAGCATATTCACAAGGTTTGGTATACATAATATCTATTCTGCGACAAGGATTCTTTCCATACTTACAAATCCCATTGTATTTCTTAGTACCTTTTGCTAGATCATCTACAAGATAACCATTTTCTGTTAAAATTTCAATAAATTTATCGTATTTTTTCTTATCTTTTGATGTAAATAATATATCTATATCACCACTTTCAGGTTTACCTCTGCGATATGAACCAGCAATTGTAAAATGACATGATCCAATCGGAACATCACATATTTTGAGAACTTGTTTGAGATATTTTTCGTGATTTTGAATTTCTTCGCGAGGGATACGAAGTTGTAGTTCTTCATAATAAGGGAGTGACTTAATTTGTAAATCATTTAGATATTTTGTGAGATCTTGACAATTACGTAAATCTTCTATAGTCTTAAATCCCACAGAAACAAGTTGTTTAGCTTTCACAGGTCCAATACCATGGATACCCATAAACACTGTTCGAGGATCGTTGATATCTTTAATTTTTTCATATGCATCACATGTATCTTTTTCCATAATTTCTTGAATCTTACTGATTAGTTTTTCACCCAGACCTTTAATAGATTTAAGATTTTCAATATTTATTTCTGAATCATCTGAAAATTTCTTAATACCATTAATAGATTTAATATATGCTGATGCCTTAAATCCAGCACCATTATTCTTTTCATGAGTAGCAAGGGTTGAGAATATCTTAATGATTTTATTTTTCTTTTCTTGTGATAATTCTATATCTTTAATAGTAATATCATCACGAATACGAAGATATCTAGCAAATCGTGGTTTACCTGTATCCGTTAATCCTGAATATTCATATGTAACAACAGTACCTTCTGGATGAGTTTCAAGATAATTACCACGGACTTCATCATCCATACCTGATACGCAAAACTCATGATCCTGATTTTGATCTACAACTGAGTAATTCCCATAGTTGATCAAAGGTCTGCAAATGAAAGCACCTAGCATATTGGCATATTTACCATTTCCATCTTTATAATCTATAATAATCGCCTCAGCATCAAAACATGGCTTATATTTTAGCATATAATCAGATCGTTTGTCTTCATATGATGAGACAGGATCTTTGATCATAACACCCTCACCACCTTTGCTTAGAACTGACTTATACATTTTGTCTAAGTGATCCAATGAACTAATCTTAACTTGTTCAGTGAAAGTTACTGGACAAGGGATATCACAGAATGGTTCTGGTAGTTCTTTCTTTTTCTTATCCCATGTTTTTTCAGCAAGTGATACTACTTTTTTAAGAGCTACTAATCTTTCTTGAAAATTACCAGGATGTTCTGGTAAATCATATACGACATATTTAATCGGTAACCATTCTTCATCTTCAGGGGTCTTTTTACGGACAACGCCCATATCTTGAAAATTTTCTCTTCCGGCGAAAAGTTCACCATCAAGATGTTCATTTGGCAAAGCCGACTTAAACCAATCTGGTGTTCCAGTATATACTTTATTGTTTCTTGATATAAAGTGATCATCACCAGGTACCCATCGAGCACGATAACCATCATATTTCTCTGAACACAACCATCCAATAGGAGGTGCATATCCACTATATGCTTTCCTAGGAATTTTCATGTCCTTAGAGTATTCTTTTGCGAGCATAAACTTCATCATATTGAATATATAAGCTTTATTCGTTTAAATATTCTTAAAAGAACTTTCAAATTTGATTAAATTTGAAATTATTTAAATATTAACTTATAAAGAAAACAATGAACAATATCAATAACAACATCAATAATAACGCTATCATGGACAATAATCAGATGAATCACATTCATAATACTCTGAATCAGATAAATAATCAGTTACAAGTTATCATTAACAATAACTATGTAAATCACAATGAAATCTATGCTCTTATGAACACTTTTAATATTATCCAACTAGGTATTAACAATATTCTTAATAACAATAACAACGGCCATCTTATTAACAATCTCCTTAATTCACAACAAGAACTAATCAACCATATTATTAATAACAATTATAACGATAACAACGAAAATAACATTAATTATAATGATTAATATTTATAGATATTTATAATAATATAGTGTGTAATGTATAATATTTTTTTACCATTAATAAGGAATATTTACAGATTAAAAAAAATACCGTTAAAAAGATATTCATGGGATATAGAAATGAAAGTACTAGAGTTAAATTGTGAAATATCAGATTTCATTGAGAAGTATGAAAGGAATATCTCAAAAACAAAACAAGAATAAATTTGATTTTTAATTAAAGAATTGTTCAAAATATAACTATCTGCTTCATATCGCAGAACTTACCTACCTACAAATATGCTGAACTTGTCCTTCTACGCACATGATATCCCCGTTGATGTTGATGTTTCAATCCGTCACGAGGACATCGTCAAGGCACAAGATATTGGTGTGCTTACGCCGCGCCGACCACCTTCGACAGAGATCATTGATGAAGGTGATTTTGACCTATTCATTGATGATCATGAAAATATGCTTGACGAACTGTCCGTTCTCCTTCAAGAAGACATTGACGGAATCACTCATGCGAAAGATATCCCTGAATCATTTCCCGCGATGACGATTACTATGGTACGTCTCACCCATCACAAGAACGGTTTCTCGCTTGGTTCTATTGGTGGTCAACCGACAAGTGTCTATATCCCTTATGAACTATGTCAGAACTGTAAAGTTCACTCTTTCTATCTCATGCAACTTCTGCACACGCCCTGGGAGAGAAATCAATGGCGAGCAACCTACATCTATCCTAAGTATGACACGACCATCATGCTCACGGCTGATGGCGGAGCATTGGAAAAGTGTAGATGTATCCGCCAGTCTGCACTTATAATTCAGTCTCATCAATTCACTATTCCGACTCCACCACAATATATCGGAGTTATGATCGGTAAGGAAGGTCGCAACATCGACGCGCTTGTTAATAGTGTTTCTCACCCAGATGCCCCTCCGCCAGACATAACCATTACTCCTTGTGATGATAAGTGTTTCGTAAGTATTCTTTCAAACTCTGAATATTGGTCTCCACAACAAATTTGCGAGGTCGTTTCCCATATGCATTGCTAATCATATAGTTAAATAAATATCAGTTTAATAATATTTTTTTTTATATATTATATTAAATAATGGAATTTATAATTGATAATCCCAATATCCCTCAACGTATGTTTGATGGTCAACCTATGAATGTTTATCAAAATCCACAACAAACATTTAATTTTTTTGATACAAAAAAAGTTATATTATTTTATAGTAGTTCTGGTTCCTTAACTGAAAGCAATAGTATTTATACACAAACTACAAATGGAAGTGGTCAACCTATAAGTGGTTCATATGTATCTTGTTCATATACTAGTGGAGGTGTTTTTAAATTTACATTTGTAGAAGATTTAAAGATTGATAAAATGTCTGATGTATTTTTAGATAATATGACTATTGCGAATGTTTCTTTTAATGCATCTAATAATATAAATGAATATGGTGTTGCTCTACAAATAAATCAATTACAACAAAATACTGTTAGTAATAATCAACAATTAAATAATAGAGAACTGATTGTTATTAATTCTCAAAGTAAAGCATCAGGTGAACAACCTAATTATTATGAAAGTAAGAATAAAAAATTTAATTATTTAGGTGTATTAACACCGGGAAATTATAAAGAATTTACAGGAGTATTATGTAAGTTAGATGGTACTGGTATGGATAATAATGATAAATTATGTTTTTCAATTGAATTAGTTATATCCAATAAAGATTAATTATTTATAAATTTTATTTTCTATTTTATCTAATTTAGTTTTTATTTCTTTAATAGTTATATTCATATCATCTAGTTTTTCATCAGTTCTGCTCATAAATATTTTTATATCATTAATAGAATCATGATTTTCAACTACTTTTTTTTCTTGTGCATATACAACAGTATTTAATATATGTAATTTTTCAGAATGTCTACCCATTTGAAAAATTAATCCACCTATTGATAATACAGTTGCTGAAATAGGAGCAAGTGTATTAAAATTTAAACTCATAGTTTAAGTAATAATATATATTAGAAAATAATCATACTTTAATTATAGTTTCGCAACAATCTATTATTTTTTCACAATTAATAATATTGTAGTCTTCATTTTTTAAAGAATCTTGTAATTCTTTACAATATTTTAAAGTAGTTTTACATATATATAACATAAGTAGTTCTTTTTTACCAGGATATGAACATAATTTTACAATAGTCATTAAACAATGTGAATATTTATCTAAAAGTTCATATTGTTCTATTTCTGATTTATTCATTAATTCTAAAACTTTATTTATT
>Ga0209534_10001761_pt1 | contig 22330 bp, 34 predicted proteins | sample COG_07_FD_184751 | JGI IMG/M metagenome (GOLD analysis project Ga0209534, IMG submission 184751) | Pelagic Microbial community sample from North Sea - COGITO 998_met_07 (SPAdes) (version 2) | ecosystem: Environmental > Aquatic > Marine > Neritic zone/Coastal water | place: Helgoland, sampling...
GGGCTGGTACAGGTGGTTATGACGAAGTAAAGCCACAGCGCAGATCTCCATCTAATACAGGCGGATACGACGAAGTAAAGCCACAGCGCAGATCTCCATCTAATACAGGTGGTTATGACGAAGTAAAGCCACAGCGCAGATCTCCATCTACCGCAGTTGCGATGCGTAGTGCACCAGCTCAGGCTGGTACAGGCGGATACGACGAAGTAAAGCCACAGCGCAGAAATCTTTCGGTTATGAGGGCAAAGTAAATGCTAATTAGCGAAGTTATAGTAAAAGAAGATCAAGTTGAGGTATTAAATGCTCTGGAGGAAATAATTACCAGAGCAAAAGCCAATGGCAAAACTAAAATACCAACCAACTTGGTTCTTGCTAAACTTCGTGCAATGGGATTTAGTATCGACGTCAAAAGTTTACTTGATCTACTAAACAGTATTACAAGTGTCGGATCAAGTAATAAGAAAGACATCACACTGGATACAGCGTTACCCCGTTCTAACGTTGATCCAGCTGATGATACTGTGGAAAAGATGGCTAAAAAGCAAATGAATAAGGATGATGAACTGTGACGTACTATATTAACAAACAAGAAGCCAGATCAATGGCTAGAGCAGATCTCATAATATTCGATGAAGTTAATGCAATAATGAAGCAGATTATTACTGATGCAGGAAATGGTCTGTACGAAACTACTGTGTCTGATGGCACTACAATGACTGAAAGTACTCCACAGATTTCAATCACAGGCAGTGTTTCAAATCCAACTATTACTGGTACACCAACACTGATAATTGCTGGATCGACAATTACACTTGGTACTAGTGGTACAAATCTAAACAGTATTATTGCTGATGTTAATGATGCGGCAGTAAGTGGCGTAGTAGCAAGTAAAAACACTAGTAACAACCTTGTGTTAACATACACTGCACTAGCGGCGACTGCATGGCAAGTTACAATCGGCGCAGGTACTGCTAACACAGACTTGGGATTGACAGCCGGAACAACAGCAGCTACAAATCCGAGTAGTGTTGATTACTTTAGTGTATTGCGGGGCATGACCAGTGACAGAGCTAAAACTGATCAAATGAATCAAGTTATTAGTTATTTTGAAAACTTAGGCTACACCATTAGTAGATTAACAAACTCTGCTACAAACAAAACTTTCAAATGGGTAATTAGTTATTGACACTGCATACTGTTGATGTTATATTAGCAGTATGTTAAACATTACTTCACCCTACCCGTATAAAGAATTTAAACGCAAAAGTGTAGGAGGCAAACGTCTATACGAAAACCCCTATGGCGATCCTGTACCTAGTGTGACTACTATCCTCAGTAAAACAAAGGATATGACACACCTTAATGCTTGGAAAAAGCGAGTGGGTGAAAAGAAAGCACAAGAGATTGTAACTGAAGCCGCAGGTGTAGGTTCAATAATGCATGCGATGCTAGAAGCATGGAGCCTTAACCAAGAGTACACAGGCCAGAACATGCTACAAGCCAAGATGATGGCAGAGACCGTTATTAAAAACGTAGAAGCTGACATTGACGAAGTTTGGGGTAGCGAAGTAAACTTGTGTTACCCAGGTCTATATGCAGGAACCACCGACTTAGTGGGCATATACAAAGGACGTCCAACTATTATGGACTTTAAACAAACAAATCGTCCCAAAAAGCGTGAATGGATTGATGATTATTTTATGCAAGCCGCCGCTTATGGAATGGCACACAACGAAGTGTTTGGTACAAAGATCGAACACACTGCTATCTTTATGTGTAGTCGAGATTGTGATTGGCAACTGTGGGAAGCAGGACCAGAAGAGTTTAAAGTTTGGGAAGAAAAATGGGCAAACAGAGTAGAAGAGTTCTACAACTTGTCATAAATACTGTATCAGGAGCAAGCGATGGCAGATACACGAATCAGTAAAATTAAAGTTAGGCAAGGTGATTTCTCAGACTTGCCAGTATTAGATCCAGGTGAAATTGGATATGCGAAAGATGTTAGGCGGTTATTCATCGGCAACGACACAGTAAACGTAGGGACTGCCAATGGTGTACTTACACAGTTTGTAGTACCAATTGCTCTTAGTCAACCAAATATTGTAACAGTGTTTGTGAACGGCTTCGTACAAGATCCTAGCATTTATAGTATTACAGGTACTACACTAACTTTTCCAAGTGCTCCGGCAGCCGGTGAAGTGACAGTTGGATTCAATAGTGAAATTGAGATTGATAGTGATGTAACACAAATTGATCAAGTACAATTGGCTGCTAATGCTAGTAACAGTGATACTGGATTTAGTGTCGACACCACAGGACATAATATTGCTATTATCGATTATACATTAGAAAGCACAAACGGCGTACGAGTTGGTCAGATTCGTATGGCCACAGACGTTAGTGCATCTACCAGTACAATTGACGACACTTATACAGAAACCGCTACAATAAATGTGCAGTTCAACGTAGATATATCTGTGGGCAGTTTGATGAAGCTACAATATACAGATTATGACAACTTAATCAGCAAATTTAAATATACATATAAACTTTGGAACAGCAATTAAATCACAGAGCTTGGTTTGAATCCCCAAAAACTCGATTGAGTATGTGGCGAGAATTCAGACAAAGCCTAGACATCGATAATACACTAGAAGTCTGTCAAACTGTAATGGATTGGTGGAAAAGTGCGCCTTTAAGTAGCATGACAATAGACCCAGTTGACCACAAAAGTTGGCCTACGCCTTGGGAGATGTTGCACAAAGGAGATTTTTGTGAGGACAGCCTTGCACTAGGAATGGCGTACACTATATACTATGCTAATAATAAGATACCGATTGAGTTGGTATTTGTACAAAATAAAAAAGACAGTATACAACGCCTGTGTGCTATTGTAGCAGAAAAGCACCTGCTTAATTATACACATGGTGTCATAAGTAATAGACCAGCCACAGATACAATTGTCTACAAGATAGACATTGACAATGTGGTAAAAAGCAGTTATTAATATAAGAATGATGGAGAGGTAAACAATAATGAGCGAAATTCAAGTAATCAAACGAAATGGTGGTAAAGATACATTAGACTTAGAAAAGTTACACAAAGTAGTATTTCATGCATGCAGAGATATTAATGGCGTAAGCCCAAGTGAAGTAGAAATTAAAAGTAGTTTACAGTTTTATAACGGTATCACCAGTAGTGAGATTCAAGAAACGCTTATTAAAAGTGCAGCTGATTTAATCAGTGAAGACACACCAAACTATCAATGGGTAGCTGGACGACTGATTGTGTATCATCTACGCAAAATGGTATATGGCAGTTACGAACCTCATCACCTATTAACCACAGTTAAAGACAATGTTGCAGAAGGGTGGTATGATCCTGCACTGTTGGAAGATTATACAGAAGAAGAATGGAACGAACTAAACGATTACGTTAAACATGACAGAGACGAAAACTTTACCTATGCTGCTATGGAACAATTCCGCGGCAAGTATCTAGTGCAAAATCGTGTAACAAACGAAATTAAAGAAACACCACAAGTGGCATATATGTTAATTGCAGCAACACTGTTTGCAGATTATCCAAAAGAAACACGTATGCGTTGGGTAAAAGATTATTACGATGCAGTTAGCAATTTTTCTATTAGTTTGCCTACTCCTGTTATGGCAGGTGTACGCACCCCGCAACGCCAATTTAGCAGTTGTGTACTCATTGAAAGTGATGACAGCCTCGATAGTATTAATGCTACTACTAGTGCTGTTGTTAAATACGTATCACAAAAAGCAGGAATTGGTATCGGAGCCGGAAGTATACGGGCTCTCGGATCCCCCATACGTCGAGGTGACGCCTATCATACCGGAGTCATCCCATTTTTTAAAATGTTCCAAAGTGCTACAAGGAGTTGTAGCCAGGGTGGTGTGCGAAACGGCGCCGCAACCTTATATTACCCCATATGGCACTATGAAGTAGAAGACCTACTTGTGCTAAAGAACAACAAAGGCACAGAAGAAAATCGTGTGCGTCAAATGGACTACGGTGTCCAATTTAGTAAGTTGTTTTATGAAAGACTAATCAATAACGGACAAATTACATTGTTTAGTCCAAGTGATGTTCCTGGACTATATGAAGCATTTTTTGCAGACCAAGACAAGTTTAAAGAGTTGTATGAACGTGCAGAACGTAATACAAAACTACGTAAGAAAACTATCGGTGCAACTGAGCTATTCAGTATGTTTATGGAAGAGCGTAAAAACACAGGACGCATTTACTTGCAGAATGTAGACAATGCAAACACACACAGTTCGTTTAAACAAGATGTTGCACCAATCAGACAAAGTAACTTGTGTGCAGAAATTGATTTGCCAACTAAACCTCTTAACGACTTCAATGACGAAGAGGGTGAGATTGCATTGTGTACACTGAGTGCGATCAATTGGGGCAATATTAAAAAGCCAGAAGACTTTGCAAAGCCGTGCGAACTAGCAGTGCGTGGACTTGATGCATTACTGAGTTATCAGAACTATCCAGTTAAAGCGGCGGAACGTGCTACAGCAGGTAGACGTCCTCTTGGCGTTGGCATTATTAACTTGGCATACTGGATGGCAAAGAATGGCATGACATACAGCAACCCAAACTTGGAAATGATTGATACATTTGCAGAAGCATGGAGTTACTATCTAATCAAAGCAAGCGCAGACCTAGCAGTAGAGAAAGGCGCATGCTTGTGGAATGAAGAAACAAAATATAGTGCAGGACTTACGCCCAACCAGACATACAAACAAGATGTAGATGAACTGGTACCACACAAAGAACGTATGCCGTGGAGAGAACTGCGTGATCAATTAAAACGCACAGGTATTCGTAACAGTACACTAATGGCTCTTATGCCTGCTGAAACATCAGCACAGATTAGTAATGCCACAAACGGTATTGAGCCACCACGTAGCCTAGTAAGTGTTAAGCAAAGTAAACACGGAGTACTCAAGCAAGTGGTTCCTGGTATTCATCATCTCAAAAACAAATATGAACTACTGTGGGATCAACGCAGCCCAGAAGGTTATATGAGTATTATGGCAGTATTGCAAAAATATATTGACCAGGGTATCAGTGTAAACACCAGCTATAATCCGGTGTTCTATGAAGACGAAAAGATCAATATGAGCGAAATGCTAAGACACTTGCTGATCTTTTACAAATATGGTGGAAAGCAATTGTACTATTTTAATACGTTTGATGGACAAGGCGAAATAGATATTGACAAACTCAATGAATCTGCTAATATAGAAGTCGAAGACGAATATCTATTACAAGACGAAGAATGCGATAGCTGCACAATTTAAGGGAATAACATGAGCGTATTAAATCAAAATCAACGGAACAAGCACCTCGACAGTTTAATGTTTCTAGACCCGAACGGCGGTGTAGATATTCAACGTTATGACACATTGAAATACAAACAGTTTGATAAACTAACAGACAAACAACTAGGATTCTTCTGGCGTCCAGAAGAAGTAGACGTACTCAAAGACAGTGCAGACTTTAAACAGCTGACAGAACATGAAAAGCATATCTTTACAAGTAATCTTAAAAGACAAATCTTGTTGGACAGTGTACAAGGTCGTGCACCAGCTGACAGTTTCAATCCACTAGTTAGTTTGCCTGAATTAGAAAACTGGGTAACAACATGGACGTTTAATGAAACGATCCACAGTCGCAGTTACACACATATTATTCGTAATGTATACAGTAATCCAAGTATCGTATTCGACGAGATGATGGATATTAGTGAAATTATGGATTGTGCAGGCGATATTAGTAAGCACTACGATGATCTTATTGAAATGGGTATGTGGTATAACCTATTAGGTGAAGGAACACACACAGTCAACGGTAAGAAAATCACAGTGGACAAATATGAACTTAAAAAACTAATCTGGAAAGCTATGATGAGTGTAAACATCCTTGAAGGCGTTCGCTTTTATGTGTCGTTTGCATGTAGCTGGGCATTTGCTGAACTTAAAAAGATGGAAGGCAATGCTAAGATTATTAAACTTATTTGTAGAGATGAGAATGTACACTTGGGTAGTACCCAAACGTTACTTAAACTGATGCCCAAAGATGATCCTGACTTTGCTCGTATCCAAGAAGAAACTCAGGACGAAATGGTACAACTATTTGTAGATGCAGTAGACCAAGAAAAAGCATGGGCAGACTATTTGTTCAAAGACGGATCGATGATTGGGCTTAATGCACAACTGTTGCACGAATATGTCGAATGGACTGCCAACAAGCGTATGACCGCTGTAGGACTACCTAGTCCATACAAAGGCGGAAGTAATCCTTTACCGTGGACTGCTAAATGGATTGCTGGTGCAGAAGTACAAGTAGCACCGCAAGAAACAGAAATTAGTAGTTATGTTATTGGCGGCACCAAACAAGATGTTAATGGTAATACATTCTCAGGTATGAAGCTATGATCACAGTATACAGTAAACCACTGTGCGGATACTGCGACATGGCCAAAGACTACTTAAAGAAAAACAATATCCAATACGAAGAAATACGAGTGGATACCAATCCAGAAGCTCGAGAGTTTCTCATAAATGAAGGGCATAGAACTATGCCTCAAATTTACCATGATGGTAAACTCTTAGTAGCAGGTGGAGGTATGGCACTTGTACGTATGGACCCAAACCAAGTAAAAAAACTCATAGGAGAAGTTGTAGATGTTGGTGATTTCAAACTTTAAAAAAGGTGATGTAATCACCGTAAAACTAAGCACAGGGGAAGAACTAGTGTCACGATTTGAAAGTTCTAACTCAGACGAACTTAAACTGGTAAAACCCACTGTGCTTACACTTAATCCTCAAAATGGACAAGCAATGCTTATTGCATGGCTAATGAGTATCGATGCACACAACAGTGAACCAGTTAGTGTCAAAGGCAGTCAAATTGTAGCAACAGCAAGGACAATCAAAACCCTTGCAGACAGCTACACACAAAGTACTAGTGGAATTACACCTGCAAGTTCATTGGGCGGGTTAACCGAGAGTCTAAAACTCTAATAAATAGTAGTATGAATTACGTACACAGACAATTTGATTCGAGAGCATGCGGAGCAACGACTATAACTCGTGTTCCCAATGTTAGAGTTAATGGAAGATTTATTAGTATAGATGGTGATGTTAACAACCACGGATCGGGCGGATTGATAGCAAGCGAAACTGTTGGCAAAGTTAGAGCAATGAATATACCTATTATTGTTTTAAATAATAACGCAAACGCAGACAATCTTTGTCCCGGAGGTTCTCATTGTAATCCTAAAGCAACCACTGCTAGTCCTAATGTACGAGCGGGGAGCGGCCAATGAGCTTCAAAGATTTTGCGTCAGGCTTGCAAAATGCAAATGACTATTTAGATGCACGACATCATATTAGCGGAACACTTGCTGCCGGCGAAGATGCAGCTAGGATAGTAACACAGGCACAGTATAGTTTCACACTCAGAGAACTGTTATGTCAAGCACTTAGTGGAAATGGTATAAAACTACCAAATGTGCAATTATGTTTACATGCTAATATTCAAGAACTACTAAAACTTCCTAACATTCAAGGCGAAATAGCTGATGCACTAAACAATCTATTAGGCAGTGTAGAAAGTTTCATGGATCATACTAAGATAGACAGTGTGCTAGGCAGACTAAACCTGGTGCTAGCAGAAGCACAAAATGTTGCAAACTTAATTAATTTCTGTAGTGCTCCGGTTAATCCTATTGCTATTCCGAATATGTTAGAACGTGCTATGGGCAGCTTCTTAGGCGCAGGTAAACAACTTGCAAATGATATTGGAAGTATAGACCCGAGCAACGTATGTGCATGTATTAGTACAAGTGGCGGCTTTAATGCTAGTGTATTCAATGGTGGAGTGCTAGGAAATATAGCAAATCAAATTGATGCAATTACAAACGGTAGTTTAATTCAAAGTGAAATAGATAATATTGTATCGCAAGTTAGTGGTATTGGAGACAGAATGTCCAATATGATTAACTTTGAAAACAGCATATCAGGATCGTATGCACCAGGCGGGAGTCAATTTGCTACGCCAGATAGTAATTGCAATAGCGAAATTGGAATGTTACACAATCCAGGTGATGGACCGATAAGTGGAAATAGTAGACTTACTAGCCAGTTAAAAAGTTTATATGATAGACTAGCTGCTTATCCTGTGCAGTACAGCTTAGGCGAAGCGACAGGTGCTGGACACCAATACGATCAAAACGGCGACAGAGTCTTTGGTGGTGATATTATTGAATATCCTAATATTTTTCATTTATTATTAGACGATGAAATGTTAGCACTATTAAAAGCAGCAGACGACCCACAACCAAACATAGACACACAGACACCTGTATATGACTATTGCGGAAACATCATTGGTTATACAGCTGAATACACTCAACAAGAAATAGAAACTAGTGCTGGAAGTACGCCTACAGTTCCTAATAGTCCTGGATTTAAAGCAGGAGGATTTATTACAGATGGCACAACTACTGCAGGTAGTAGTAATGCTGTTAGTGGCACTACTGTAATTAATAATTTTAATAATAGTGGAAGTAATTTATATCTTGTTAGTAGTGAGGAAGGTATGTTAGCCTTACAAACCAATACAGATGATATTGTTGTAAGAACAGACATTTTAACTATTTTTACTAGAAAAGACGCTGGGCTCAATAATAGCGGAACACTTTCTGATTATCAACAAGCAACCTCTACATTATTTGATTTCTTATCAAATTTGAATACCGAAACTCAAAGTGGAATAATTGTTAAAGATAGTGGCACAAGTAAAGCTAGAAGTGTTGAAGGTACTAGCGGGCAAACTCGAGTTGTTAACGGAGACGGCTTGGGCGGTAATATCAAAGTTGAATTAGAAGAAAATACAAGAATACCAGGAACTGCCGCTATTAAAATACCAAGCGGATCAACTGCACAGCGACCGAATACAGAAGTAGGCGAAATACGTTACAATACAGACAGCGATAGAATAGAAGCATATTTTGGCCCAAGCACTACTTGGCAGAGTTTAGCTATATTACCAGATATATTATCTAGTAGTAGTTTTATAGGTAATATCGGTAGTGGCAAAGAAATATTCAAACAAACTTTAAACAACAACAGTGAGTTACGTTCCTTAACCAGCAGTAGCAGTATTCAGTTAACACAAAACAGCGATGATATTTTTATTAGCGATAATCTTACAGCAAGTAATGTTGGAAGCGGCGCACAGTTATTTAAAAACAGGAATACTGATAATTTTCAGTTTAAAACAATCACAAGTGTAGACAGTAGTGTAACAATCACACAAAATACAGACACTGTCGATATTAGTGGCGACCCAAATGTGAAGAAAGCTTCAATAACAACCACCGGCGGCGGCGCAACAGATGTACAAATCAACGGTGTGTATCCAGAACCTGCTAGTGGTAAAACTTGGTTCTTCACAGCATTTGCAATAGGTCGTGCTAATACAGGACAAGTGCAGAGTTTTAAAATTGAAGGCACAGTTGATAATCAAACAGGTACTCCTACTATTGTTGGTAATAGTATTATGAAAACAGATTACCAACGCAGTACAAGCGATGCAATAACAGCAATATGGGATCCAATGATCGCATACACAACAGGGGAATCTGTTGAATATGACGGCAACATATACGAAGCTAATACCGCTGTTGCTGGTAACGAACTAAGTCCTGATCAGAACAGCAACTGGACCGTGACCTACACAGGCTGGAACTTTACTGCACAGATAGTCAACAATAATTTCCGTGTTAAAGTAAAAGGCGATGCTACTGCCGCTAATGTCGATTGGAACGTTAGATTTACATTCCTAGAAGTATAAATACTGTGTCAAGAAGAAAATCAATCTTTTTTTGTCTTTTTTCTTGACATTCGAGTCGTCTTGCCATAAACTCTTACTATACAAGAAGCTATGAACAGACGTCATGGCACAATTATTGAACTAAAGAATAGGCAAGATGAAAGGCATAAAACAATGAGGTCGAAAGACACTGGCAACGGAAGGCGTATACTGGCAAAAGTAGAGGTCCCATTAAGCGTAGAAGATATTACAATATATGCATTGCGATATCTAGTAGAAGTTGGTGACGATGATCCTAAGGATACAATTGTTAACAGCAACAAAAGAGAAGTATTTAATATGGCAAAGAACGCCATATTCCGTTGGGGCACCGAAGAACCCAAAGTATATGTTGCACAACATATGAACGGCAGTTTTCAACCAATTCAGCAAGTGGTAAAATATAAATTTCCGGAGTGCGATTAATGAGCAATATTATTGACTTTGCAACAGAACGTGCAAAACGTAAAAGCGGAATACATGATTCAAAGCTACTAGAAGACATTATTGACACTGGTTTTGATCCATGTGATCCAGTTGAATTGGACAACTACTACAGTTGGAAGAACTTCGAAGGACAAATTAACGAAACACTGTATACAGATGATGCATGGACAGATGAAGCTATTCAGCGTTTACTGGTAGATATTAAAGCAGTAGATCCAGATCAACCGTACACTGTAACCATTGATGCAAACTTTGATGATACATATGAATTTAATTTCAATTTAGACGATGAAAAAGGTTGACACTAAGACGTCTTGATGCTAATATGTATGTATAAGTTAGATACAACGGAGAAGAAATATGCAAGTAGCAGTAATCCACACAGCGTTCGAAGATACACCACGTACAGTAGCATTTGTTGATGTACCAGAAGAAATCTCAGCGTTTGGCACTACAGATGAATGTTTAGAATACGCATACCGTTGGACAAATAATATTATGGGCAGTTGGAGCCGTAACGATATCGAAGACAACGGCGACCATAACCCTAACGTAACTGTTATGGCACCATTGAACGAAGGTGGCATGGGACTACGGTCAACATCAATGGGAGACCAGATGTTGATTGGTAATAAGAAATATGAAGTCGCAATGTGTGGCTTCGAGGAAGTATAATACAGGAGCAGTATTTGGGAGGATACAAGCAACGGGCACGAGCCCACCCATTACTCAACTGAAAGGAACCCTCATGAGTAACATTCGTAAACAAACCGCAATCGAATTTGTAAAGATTGCATACAACGCTACAAAAATCATTGCAGTATCAATGACAGCACTAATATCTTGCATTGGACTGATGTATCTAATTGGCTGGCGAGGCGACACTGCCTTGTTTGGCGGCATGATAGTATACTTGGTCATGGGTGCAGTATGGTGCATGTTTGATTCAGCAAAGCACACAGCTAAGATGAAGGAGAAATATCCAGACTTAGAACTGTAAAAAAATTATAAGTCATTGAAGTGCAAGGATTCTTTCTTGCACTTTTTTGTTGACATCAAGACATCTTGGTGCTAAACTGTATGTATAAGTTAAACAAAACGAGGTACTAACAATGCAAGCGATTGATTATTCCAGCTACACAGCGTACACCACTGCTAGAGCACAACAAGGACTGCAAGTTATTCCAGAACGTTTGTTTGATGCTCTTAAAGCAGATGAAAAGATGCATAACCAATTTAAAGCGGATATGAAATCTTTTATTGCACTGGATGAAAACAAAGAACAAGACGGTAGTATTAATTGGAACTTCATTGATAGTGATATGTTTGCTAAGTGGAGTGTGTTGTTAGACGGTGAACACTACACTAGCTGGTTCGATGATGCTGCTGATGAAATTGAAGGAGCAATGGTATGATACGGATTTTTAATTCAGCTTACTGCGGTGAGCGTTTTATAGACTTTAGCGAAGTCAATGTAGTGACACAAAAGGTTGACTACAATGCAAAACCTTATATACTGTTTGAGCATAAGGATTATCCACTTGGTGCATTACGTGCTGAGTATGATGGTTCTTATTGGCAGTGTGATTTAGACTAGGAGACCAAATATGGTACAAGAACTCGAAGATATCCAAACACTTGAAAGTGCAATCATTGCATTTCAAGAAGGTGCAAGTGATGAAAAGCGAATGGCATTATCGTCGCTAGAAAATATGATTGCAACAAAGAAAGCAATTGTTGAAGAGTTTGAAAAACAAGCTCCAGACTATCAGTTTCAACTTGACATTTAACAATTTATATATTATATTATGCGTAATTAGGAGCGTGTATAACAATGAGTAAGACTACCTACGAAGTTGAAACTGTATTTTACAATACCCACGGCGGCGTTAAGACAAAAAACTGTGATTTGTTCAGTTCTAAAAAACAGGCAGTAAGTCATATGCATGGACAGATTAAACAAAAAGACTATCTAGTGCAACGTGGTAAAATCAAAGACGGAACTGTACAACTGGTTGACGAGCATGGCAAAGTCAGAGAACAGTTAAGTCTTGGCGAACTGTAAATATAATAATCAAGAGGCAGAACTATGAAACATTTTATTGCAGCAGCAGTGTTGTTGTTATCAGCCGTTCCAGTACCGGCAGCGGCTCAGAACTTTGAATTGGAAAAACTATTCCCACAGGTGCAGTGCATGGCACTGAACGTATACTACGAAGCAAGAGGAAGTAATTTAGCAGATCAAGCCGCAGTAGCAGACGTTGTTATGAATCGTGTAAATGACAGACGTTATCCTAATACAGTTTGTGAAGTAGTTAAGCAAGGTATGAAAAATGCTGACGGAAGTATGAAGCGCCACGCCTGTCAGTTTAGTTGGTACTGCGATGGAAAGTCAGACAAACCAAAAGATCAGGACCGTTGGGTAGAAGCACAATCAATTGCATGGAACATGGTTGAAGAAGGTAAATTTCGTGGTATTACAGAAGGTGCCACACATTATCATGCTACATATGTAGAACCCCGGTGGGCTAAAACACTACAACTAGTTGGACGAATAGGCGCACACATTTTTTATCGTTGGGAGTAATACTTCTAGCATAAATATATACATGCTAATAAACGAAATTATATCACACGAACTTAATGAGGGTCCAAATGACCCTCATATTTTTAAAGCAATATTCCTAGCAGGAGGACCCGGCAGTGGCAAAAGCTACGTTGCCGGTAAACTTTTGAGTGGGTTTGGTTTGAAAACTGTAAACAGTGATGATATTTACGAATATTTGGCTAAAAAACAAGACTTGGATTTAAGTGATCCAGATCAAGTTTACAGTGACAGAGGGCAGGAAATACGTAGTCGTGCAAAAGAACTCACGATGTCACAGCAATCTGGTTATATACATGGCAGACTTGGTTTAGTCATTGACGGTACCGGCAAGGACGTTAATAAAGTAAAAAAACAAAGTGAGTCTCTTAAATTGCTAGGATACGAAACAATGATGTTGTTTGTAAACACTAGCGAAGATGTAGCACAAGCACGTAATACGCAACGAGCTCGTCGCTTACCCACTAAAGTTGTTAACAAAATGTGGAATCAAGTACAAGATAATATCATGGGCTTCCAACAAGTGTTTGGTGCAAGTAATTTCTTTGTAGTTGATAATAGCGGCGGACAAGAAGATCCAGAGCGTAAACAAAACTTTGAACAGATTTATAAAAATGTTAGAACCTGGGTAAACAGTCCTGTACGCAATAGACAAGCAATCGCTTGGCATGCGGTTCAAGCAAAATCCGATAAATAGTATATAGTAACAAAGGATTTTGAATAAATGTATACATACCAATGCAGTATAATACGAGTAATAGACGGGAATACGATTGATGCAATTATTGATCTTGGATTCAACGTTACTATAAGACAACGGATTAAATTATATGGCGCTAATGTATCGGACGTTCGTAGTGATAACGAGCAAGATAGAAGCAAGGCCATAGCAAGTAAAAATCGACTGACAGAGCTATTAGGTAATGAATTTATATGCGAAACCATTTTAAATAAAAGAGGTAAAGCAGGACGTACAATGGGAAAACTTTATACTATCGATGCTGCAGGTACAAAATCTGATGTGGGCGAGAAGATGATAACTGAAGGCTTCGCTGAGAGATTCGGGGACTAAAATGATTTTTGGAATATTAGTAATGTTTATTGCACTGTGTATCAGTGCCGTAGCAATATATTATAGTGTAGCAGGACTGGTCGCAATTTTTGCCGCCGCTGCCTTGCCAATTATAATTATGGGAGGTGTATTAGAAGTTGGTAAACTTGTAACCGCTGTATGGCTACACCGATATTGGCAGCGATCAGCTTGGTGGCTCAAAACTTATCTAAGCATATCAGTTGTTGTACTCATGTTTATTACAAGCATGGGTATTTTTGGATTCTTAAGTAAAGCGCATATCGAACAGACTAGTGCTGCAAATGAACAAGTAGCACAACTGGAAAGAATGGATGCCGAGATAGTTCGTCAACAAGAGATTATCGCTAGAGCAGAAGCACGTATTGTCAAAGGCGAAGCTGATGCTGATAACCAAGACGTGGGTATCCAAGATAAAATTGATGCTGAACAAGCTAGAATCGACAATGCGTATACCAGACGTCAGCCTAGTATTGATGAACAACAAGCCATTATTACAGCGCAAGAAAACGCACTAGCAAACCGTGTAGCAGTATACGAAGATGAAATTGCTAGTTTGGATACCGAATTAGCAAGATTAAATGGTGTAGTCGACAGCTATAGAGCCGAGCTAGAAGGCACTAGTGTTGCTAGTGTTGAACAACAAGTACAGCCTTACAGAGATCAAATTGCACAGTTGGATATAGATTTAGAACGTATCAATACACAAGCAAATGAATATGAAGCACGTATCAGCAATATTGATATAGACACAAGTGCAGTTGATAGTTTGAAAGCACAAATTGCCGCAGTTGAAGAATCTATTGTTGTTACTACAAATAAATTACAAAGTACTGAACGTGCTAAGATACAAGAAGGTCAAGCGATCATTGGTGTTACTAGTGACGGATTATTCGGCGGTAATACACGTAGAGCACTTGAGACTTGGGTTACAGCACAGCAAGCTCGTATTGTTCAGCTACAATCACAAGAAACACAACTAAGAACACAAGCACAAAACACAGTGGATGCTGAACGTACTCGACTTACTGATCTGGTAAAAGATCTGCGTGGCCCACAAACAACACGTATCGACCAGCGTAAGCAATCGTTGTTGGATACTATCGATACTATACGAAATGATGCGGCTAGTGGATTAGACACAACGAAAGCAAACATACAAGCCAAGATAGATGGTGTACTAACTACAGATATTCCCACTAACAGAGAAGCACGTAAAACTGCACAAAGCACAATTACAGAATTGCGTAACAAAGAAGATCCTAGAATCGAAAGTGCCAGAACAGAAATAGCCAGAATACGTGCAGTTGCAGAAGACGAGATTGCAAATAGCCAAACAGTTATACAACGCCTGAGAGATCAAATACAAGTCGGCGACAATGTTGATTTAGATACACTCATTGATGAACAAAATGAACGTGTCAGACTTGCAAACAATGAAATTGATAGTATAATTGAAACAAAGTTTGCACTACAAGCAGAAGCACGTAAGCTGGAAGCAGAAGTCGGGCCAGTAAAATATATTGCTGAATTTGTATATGGCGGCGAAGCTGATAGAGATATACTAGAAGAGGCAGTACGTTGGGTTATACTTACAATTATATTTGTATTCGATCCACTGGCAGTTATGTTATTGATTGCAGCACAGTATACGTTTGAATGGAATAGAAAACCAAAAGTAAAAAAGTCAGAGCCAGTGCAAGAAGATCCAGTATACGAAGATGTTGATCAACAAATTATAGACGACGAGTTTAAAGATAGTGATATCGAAGAGTTATTAGAAAAAGCAGACCCCGAAGTTTTACAAGAGGTTGCCGACGAACTTGAAAAAGAAGTTGACAAAACACCATATGACCCATATACTGATAATAGAGAAGACAGTGAACTTAATGCACAGCAATTAAGTCAGAGACATAATATGAAATTATATAGTCCTGACGGAAGACTTGCTAGTTCAGGAAAAACTATTAAAAGTATAAAAATTAAAAAGGATTAAACATAAACCCAATGAGGGAAAATGCAATTTTTACAGTAACACCACCGGAACTAATGCTTCCTTCAAGTGGACCAATGGTAACAATCGTAAGTTCGAATATTAAATTTGTGCAAACGATAGAAACATTATATGATAATATTTTTAACACAGTAAGTGTAGTATTATATTACCCAAATGGAAAAATTACAGATAAAAACTTAGCATGGATGCTAAGTGTTATGCGTCTGAGTGACACTGTTTATGTAGACTTAGACGATCTAGACGAATTAGGCATTGCGTTAGTTTTAACTGCAGATACTAAAAATGTATACATAAATGAAAAAAATAAAAAGTCGGGAGTAGTGAAAATATTGAATAGTATAGGTAAACAAATTTTTGAAAGTGTAGATGATTATAGTGCGTTTGTAATCGAGGGATTAGATTACGATGCGTAGACAAGCAGAAACTCGTAAACTAATTAATAAAGATATTAAGCACCCCAATCTCAGAGTTATAAAAGAAGATGGACAACAACAGATATTGTCTCGCTATGATGCAGTAAAACTCGCAGAAAATTATGGCAAAGATCTTGTTGTTATAAATGAAAAAGCAGACCCTCCTATAGCTAAACTATTAGATGCAGGTAAATACTTTTATGAATTAAAACGTAAAGAAAAAGAAGCGGCCAAACGACAACGTGAAAGTCAAATTGTTGTTAAAGAAATGCAGTTTAAACTGGGTATCGGTGACAACGATTTTGAAACTAAACTAAAAAACATAGATAAATTTTTAGACAAAGGCAACAAGGTTAAGTGTGTTATACGCTACAGAGGTAGAGAAAACGCTAATAAACAGCAAGGTTTCGGGATCATGGAGCGTATTGCAGATAGCCTTGAAAATAGTCACTGGGACGCCAAACCCAGCTTAAACGGAAACCGCCTAATAGGCATATTAACGAGGAAAGAATGAACAAAAATTATAACAAACCGTCATATGAAAAACGTGGATTATATGTAGAGGTACGTGGTAACGACGTGGCTCGTGCATTACGAAAACTTAAGAAACTAGTAAACGCAGAAGGCATGGTCAAAGACATGCGTAAAAAAGAATTTTACGAAAAACCTAGTGCAGTTAAAAAACGTGAAAAAGCACAAGCACGTAAACGACATCTTAAAGAATTAGCTAAAAAGAACGAAAACTTATAAAAAAGGTGTTGACATTACGGTCAACACATACTATATTATATACATAGCTTGAGTATTTTGAAATACACACCGGAGTAGATATACCTGCTTTCCAGTGTATGGGACAAGACCTCACAAGGGTACAAGTGAGTGTGTATTTCAAAGTAGCTCGAACATTTAGTTACTTTATTTCCTAACTGTAACAAGAAAGGACCCCACTAGATAAGAATTATAGTGGCACTACAAGAGTAACAACGTAGTAGGGGTTGCGCCATAATACGCACGTTAGGGACCACGGTTAGTTCCTAAATTACTAAATAAACATGTAGATGCCAATAGGGTCTACGTTATCAATCTTGCTTTAAAAGGAGATTACTATGCAAGCAAATTACATCAACGGACTAGTGGACCAAATCCACACACAAACAAAAACTTTCCTCAACACAATTGATCCAAGTGAACAGTACACAACGCCTCTACGGGCAATGGCTGACGCAAACACAGAGTTTGCTAAATCTTGGGCAACTGCAACAGAATCAATGACCACTGCTTATACAGCGGCATTGAAAGCGTAAGGGGATTGGATATGAATAGATTAACAACATTAGACATCAATAAACTTACTCCATATGCTGTTGGCTTTGATAGAGTATTTGACGATATGTTCAAATATGTAAATCATAACCAAAATAGTACAGGGGGATATCCACCTTACAACATCGTACGTGATGGTGAGAAGTTTCAAATTGAAATTGCACTAGCTGGTATTGCCAAAGAAGATTTGGATATTACAGTAGCAGAGGGTGTACTTACAGTTGAACACACACCAGAAGGTGAAGTAGAGTCTAGCGGATGGGAATGGTTACACAAAGGCATCAGCCAGCGTCATTTCAAACGCAACTTTACACTTAGCGACGACATTGTAGTAAATGGATCTAGAATGGAAAATGGTATGCTATTCATCGAACTAGAGCGTATTATTCCAGAAGAGAAGAAACCACGCACTATTCAAATCAAGTAACCAAAAGTGGGGGAGTAAAATCCCCCACAATTCACGATAAATATTAGTATGGAACAATCAACAGAACAAACTATAAATAATATTGGGCTAAACACACCTAGACCTAGTAAATATAAAGTCGTGCTACATAACGATGACCATACACCCATGGAGTTTGTTATCGAATTGCTTAAAAATGTATATAATCATAACCAAAATAGTGCTGAAGAAGTTACATCACATGTACACAACGAAGGCAAAGGTGTTGCAGGTATATACTACTATGAAATTGCTGAACAAAAAGTAAGCGAAAGTTTACTATTCAGCAGAACAGCCGGATATCCACTCAGTTTTGACATAGAAGAGGTTTAAATGCGAATAGAAGACGAGACAAAATTAGACTACTCTGATGTCTTGATTAGACCGAAGCGTAGTACACTAGGATCACGAAAAGAAGTAGAGATGCAACGAAGTTTTGCATTTAAAAATTATAGAAATCCAAAACATAACTCCGATGAATTACCTTATGGTTATCCAGCACATGGCGATTATGATTACGAAGGCATTCCTATTATGGCTAGTAATATGGATGGAGTTGGTACATTCGCTATGGCAGATAGACTGAGTGAACTTAATGTGTTTACTTGTCTTGTTAAAACATACAGTGTACAAGAATTAGTAGATTACTTTAATGGAGAAGTGCCTAGCCGTACAGAACATGTTGCTATGAGCATTGGCATTAAAGAGTCAGATCAACGTAAATTCAGTGATGTATACAAACAAGTTGGCGATAAACTAAAATATGTATGTATAGATGTAGCAAACGGATACAGTCAGCGTTTCATTGAATATGTTGCTGAGTTTAGACTGTTGTACCCTACTATCGTTATTATTGCAGGTAATGTTGTTACCGCAGATCAAACACAGGAGTTAATCCTAAATGGTGCTGATATCGTTAAAGTGGGAATTGGCCCTGGTAGTGTATGCACTACTCGCATTCAGACTGGCGTGGGGTATCCCCAACTTTCGGCAGTTATCGAATGTGCAGATGCGGCTCATGGTCTCGGTGGACATATTATTGCTGATGGCGGCTGTACCTGCCCTGGTGACGTGGCTAAGGCTTTTGCTGCCGGAGCAGACTTTGTAATGCTTGGTGGTATGCTGGCCGGACACGATGAAGGCGGCGGCGAAGTTATTACAAAATATTACGAGACAAATGAACTTAACTATGAAATGAGCCAAGGCACAGCTGGCGGATTTGAGAAAGTTATAGAAACAAAAAAGTTTGTACAGTTCTACGGTATGAGTAGTACCACAGCCAATGATAAACATTTTGAAGGTCTCAAAGACTATCGCAGTAGTGAAGGACGTACAGTGCTTGTGCCATACCGAGGCCCAGTTGTAGTAACACTACAAGATGTACTGGGAGGTGTGCGTAGTACACTCACATATGTTGGTGCAAACTGTCTCAAACAACTTAACAAATGCACAACGTTTATTAAGGTAAACAATCAATTCAATAAAACTTATGAAAGAACAACGACTGGAAATTAATAAATAGTTGTATGAGAGCATTTGAACTATTATCAGAATCTAGAGGTGTAACCGCGAGAACGCAGGGTGAAACCTACATCAGTAACACCGACGAAAACGACGTTTTAACCATACAAGACATACTTGTATTACCAAAAGAAGGTAATGCATTTAGAGATATGGATGAAATGCTAAGTGCAGTTGAAGGTGCTGTTCCCGACAAAAATTCTCAAGTCAATGATAACAATCCAAACAGCGGCTCACTTGCTGCTGTAATTGCTACTGTAACAGACAAAGATAACAATCCACAATATTGGGTACGTTACTTGAAAAGTATTCCAGCTGCTGGAATACACGGTACATGGAAAACGCTAAATGGTTACAAGTTTAGTGCAGGTGTTGAAAAAGAAAGCCTTCCAATTAAACCAAGTGATATCATCACAGACGAAAACTATCGCAGTCGTGATGAACTAGCTAATGCAGTAGTACAAGGCACAGAACAATTAGTACAAGGTACAGGCAACGAAGACCTAGCAGTAGTAATGAAATCTGCTGTAGAGCAAGCAAAAACAGGTCGAACAGAAGATATTGACGGCGCAGGAAAGTATTTCAATGTACTACAAAAATATGCAGGCGAGTACTTAGGACCTATTGCATTAACTAGTACAGTAGGTGGCGCTAGTGTCGGCGGCGATACAGGTAAATTATTTGCAGCATTCGAAGTCAATAACTTCTTGGGGGCAAAAATTATGTTCCCGCAAAACGTATCACAAGAACTAATTGACAGTTATATACAACTAGCAGACGGACGCCAAGTACAGATCAGTAGTAAGATTAGTACAAGTGGTGGAGCTGCTAGTAGTCTTAGCGGCGTGTACAAACAAATGACACCTGAGATTGAAGCGCAGTACCCACGTGGTAGTCTTATTATCAAGACACTGGCAACAGAAAGCGCAGTAAACGGTCCATTAAAAGTAGCACGTAGTTTACAATTAATTAATCAGCAAGACATTGTTGCACTCAATGATTTAGACAAGCGCAGTCAAAGTATTCAAGACTTGGGTACAGAACGTTTGCAACGTATGACAACTGAACAAGGTGTGCAAAGCGGTACACTACAAAGACCAGACTATAGAGTATTTTGGCATGCTATGACAGCGATTGTTAATCAAATGGTTCCCATAGTAAACAGTATGGATGAATTTAAATCTGCAATGCTAGCTGTACTAAACAATAACCAATATGTACAATTAGTAACACAAGGTAAACAAACAAATGATGCAGTAACGTTATCTTACTTTACTAAATTTCCAGCAGTGTTTGCAGGCGACAGTCAATTGGTTAACAAGACTTATTTTGCTACAGGGCAAAAAGGTCGTATAGGATTCAAACTAAAATAGCTGCGCACTAGCGCACAGTTGCACAAAACGCATATCGTCTTTGCGCATACAGCACTAGTAAACCATGGTTTTTAGTGTTATATTAAAATAAATAAAAGTACAACAACAAGCGTCCTCAGCTTGCAAAAAATGAGGGGCAGGCGCAGACTGCCATATCAAGCGAATGACGCCAGGAAAAGACCTGGGGTATTGCTTTCCTCAAGCATCCAAAACTGAATATGGAGATTCAAAATGGTTAATATACTATACAATAACCTTGCGAGCTTGTTTGCGAGGAAAAATAAGCACTCTGACGATATGCGACTATACGCAAAAACAGAATACAAAAATGATTGGCAATTTGCTTATCACTACATGATGACACACAACGGCAATGGGCCACGAATGGGAGTACACAACTAATGACACAAGCAATTTTAACAGCATCAACTATCTTAACAGACGCAGTACAAGGACTGATGGACCTTATACATGATATGAAAATTAAATCACAAAAACGTGCATTGGTACGTAAAACAAAAATTGAACTGTCAAGACTTTCAGACTATGAGTTAAAAGACTTAGGTATTGGTCGTAGTGATATTACTTCAATTGCTAATGGAACCTTTCACGATAACAGAAGTGTTGTAGAAGCAAACCGCAACTTGGGAGGTTGGGTATAATGGAAGCAGTAGGAAACACACCTGTAACAACACCAAAATTTATTAGAACACTTGGCAAGTATGCTGTTGCATTCGCAATGGGCGTATGGGCATTTGGTGAATCAGCAGGCAGAGCAAGAGCCGCTGCTGAACTATCACGTCAAGGTTTTCACAAAGAAGCCAAAGCACTTATGTTGGAGAGCAAATAATGTTTAAACGTTTTATCAAAGCAATGGAATATCGTTCATACTGCATGGCTATTCGTGAACTAAGAAACAAAGGCATGTATAAAAAAGCTGATGAAATCTCTGAGTTCAAAAACACTATGTATCCAACACACTAAGACTGCTACGTTTTAGCGCACTAAAAAATACAATAGCAGGCTTGATTTTTTTTCAAAGTCTGCTATATATATATATTATATGGAGGCACTAAATAATGAGCGAACAAACTAACTATTGTACTACAAATTGCACTTTATCGTAATACCAATATGGATGTGGAATTTAGGATTATGAAACCAAATAAAAAATT
>Ga0209534_10001763_pt1 | contig 22324 bp, 19 predicted proteins | sample COG_07_FD_184751 | JGI IMG/M metagenome (GOLD analysis project Ga0209534, IMG submission 184751) | Pelagic Microbial community sample from North Sea - COGITO 998_met_07 (SPAdes) (version 2) | ecosystem: Environmental > Aquatic > Marine > Neritic zone/Coastal water | place: Helgoland, sampling...
CAACTCCTAACCCCCCCCCTTCAACCTTTATGATCTCAGAAGGTCTTAACGACATAAACTTTAACAAGTTTATCCAAGTAAACTTTGGGTGTTTATTTAATTGCTGTAGGCTAATGTTTAATGCTGTTTCTAAGCTCGTTACACCCGAAGGTGCTAAATCATACTCTACATTTTTTTCATATTCTTTTACAGGCTCATGAGACGATGATATACAATCAATTGTACCATTCATTAGACCATCTATTAGAAATTTCCTATCTACTTCTTCTCGAAGGGGTGGAGTTGTTTTAAAATTAGTATCATAGTTTAAAATCTTTGATTCTGTTAAAGCAAGATGTTGGGGAGATACATCTGCTGTAATCATTACACCTTTATTTTTGGCGTCCTTTATCAAATCAACTGAACCAAATGAGGATATGGATGAGAGATGAACTTTTGTTTTCAAACTTCTAGATATTGAAATTGCACGCTGTACAAATAATTCCTCAGCAATTCTCGGATAACCACCTAAGCCCATTTTTAGAGCTATTGGACCATCATGGGCATTTCCTTCTTCTGATAAAGAAAGATCTCTTGGTAAGTCAATTACTGGTAAATCAAACATAGATGCATATTCGACAGCTTTACAAAATATTTGATTATCTTGCGGGCTTGTTGGTGAATCAGTTATAGCCACAACTCCAGCATTTTTTAACGAGCCTAGTGGAGCAAGTGCTTTACCATTTGACCCTTTTGTTAAACAACCGGTAAGTTTTACATTTATGCATGCATCTTTTTTTATTTGCTCATTAATAAACTGAATAGTAGCCGGATTATCAGGAATTGGGTTTAAGTTAGGCATAAGGACGACAGTCGAATAACCTCCTGCTGCTGCTGCCCTTGTCATACTAAAAATATTTTCGCAATTTCCTCCACTTAGGTCGTTAATGTGGCAACTTAAATCAACCAAACCCGGAAAGACTATTTTTCCCGTGACATCAATAAATTCAGTGTTTTTAGCGTCTTTTGGACTAATTATTTTATTATCATAAAAATATAAATCCCTTTTTTCATCACTCTCTGTGGATGGGTCAATTATACGACCTCCCGTTAAGCAAATTGTCTTCATTTACTTATTATACGATAAAGTACATAGACATAATATCGCCATCCTTATTGCAACACCATTAGTAACTTGATCCAAAATTACTGAATTTGCTGAGTCCGCGAGTTCAGAATCAATCTCTACACCTCTGTTAATTGGTCCAGGGTGTAAAATTACTGCATCATTCTTTAGCCATTTACTACGATATTTATTTAATCCAAATATCCTAGTATATTCTTCTAATGACGGAAAATGGCTTGAGGATTGTCTTTCATGTTGAATTCGAAGTAACATAACAGCATCAGCATCAGCTAAAGATTCCTTTAAGTCATGTGATACTATCGCTCCCATTGATTCAAAGCTCTTAGGTACTAAGGTTGAAGGCCCTGCCAAAGTTACCTTTGCTCCCATTTTTGAAAGTGCCCAAAAGTTTGACCTAGCAACTCTACTAAAAAGTATATCTCCCAAGATCGTTATTTTCTTTCCATCCAAAGGTCCTATTTTTTCTTCTAATGTGTATACATCCAGTAGTGCCTGACTTGGATGCTCATGGGCACCATCTCCTGCATTTATAATTGGTACATCAATAATTCGTGATAATAAAAGGGGAGAACCAGGCGAGGAATGTCTTAATACAATAGCATCTGCCCCTAGTGCTTGAATATTTAGAGCTGTATCTCTTAAGGTTTCTCCCTTGGTCAAACTACTGGATTTTTCTGCAATTGAAATTACATCTGCATGTAAAGTCTTTGCGGCTAATTCAAACGCAATCCTCGTTCTCGTACTTGGTTCCATAAAAAGATTAACTATCCTCTTCCCGGCTAAATAGCTTTGATTTTCGGGAGACTCATGCTTTAACTTTTTAGCGAGAGAAAGGACTTTTCTTATTTCAATTTTGGATAAACTTTCAATCCCAAGCAAATTTTTAGTTTTCCATTTTGGTATCCCCATCTTGGAAATAGTTTTATATTCGAAATTTACTCTTTTGAAAAGCTAGTTTTTAATAAAAACAAATTCATTTCCAAAAAGTTTCCTGCTTAGAGTTAAATGTTTCTCCCTCAACAATATTGTCTTGGATATGTTGTGGTGGTCTCCCTGTGCGTTCATTTAATTGATCGGCTCGCTTCTTAACCATTGTTCGCAGAATTTCTTTCGTCTTTTGCTTCATCCAAATAGAAGTCGGTGAATTTTTTCGATAATCTGCAGGTCCATTGTTATGAACCCTTGCTCGTTCAACTAGATCGCAAGTTTGAGCGAATTCTTTTTCATTTTCTGGATTGTAAACGGCATATGTTTTACCCCCCATTTGCTTAACAACAGTAAATACCGGTACATCGCTTGGTCCATCTGCAATGTAAATCATTTGCTCAATTGGTATTCTACGGTCCTCATGAGGAATAAACGAATTTACATCTATACTATTATTTTTGTTTGTTCCTTTATTAATTTCAAAAATGCAACGTGTTTTAATTGTATTATCTACTGTTTTGCCAACTTGAGAAATTTCTAAATCTAGAGGTAATGAGAGTTCTGTTTGACTCATAAAGTTTGGCGGTAATGGAGATTCAATAAATTCGCATGCAAAAATTCCATCTACATAAGGGGCAATTTCACTACCTTGAATAATTTTAGAGATGCCCGTGCTTATGATATAGTGTTCAAGTTTAAAATCGTAATCAGAAAATTCTTCATGTCTTGCAATTTCTGATAATTCTAAAAAGAAATCAGGTAATCCTGGATAAAACTTTATTGCTCCACCCATTTCTTCAAGTTGTTGGTTTGTAAGACCTCTCATGGGGCCATTTTTTACATAACTTAAGAGGTGGTTTAAATAAATAGTATCTGAAGAAACATTCATTCCGCGGGCAGAATATAATTCTGGAAGTTGATTTACTTCAGACCAAAACACATTCTCATCAACATTAAAGTGCTCAAAAAGAGGCTTTTGCATGTATCCCGGAATTAATGTTTTATCAAAATCCCATACGCATGCTACAACATTTTGCCCATGAATCTGACGGTTTTGTATATTTGGGTTCATTTACTAGTTTTAAAGAGAAAATCTTCTGTTATGATTAAGACCTATGGTAGATTTGCCAAATATAAAACCTTTTTTAAAGAGATTCGATGAGCTTGAAATAAAAATCGCTAACCCCGATTTATTTAAAGATGCAAATAGTGCTTCTATCATATCGAGGGAACATAGTAGATTAAAAAATATAATTGAACTTCACCAAAAAATTGAAACATCAAAAACCGATATTCAGCAAAGTACAGAATTACTAAATGATCCTGAATTTGCTGAAACAGCTAGAGAAGAAATTGATTTTCTTAATAAAAACATAGATGCATTGCATAACGAGCTTCTACTCTCCATGCTTCCTGCAGATCCAGACATCGGAAGAAATACAATTATTGAAATCCGGGCTGGTGCTGGAGGCGGAGAGGCATCCTTGTTTGCAGCTGATCTTTACCGAATGTATTGTAAGTTGGCTGAAAATAAAGGTTGGAAAAATGAATGTTTAAGCCAAAGTGCTTCCGAAACAGGGGGGTTTAAAGAAATAATTTTTTTAATTAAAGGGGATGATGTTTGGAGCAAGCTTAAATTTGAAAGTGGTGTTCATCGTGTTCAACGCGTTCCAGTTACTGAAGCTAATGGAAGAATACATACATCAACTGCAACTGTAGCCGTACTTCCTGAAGCTAGGGATGTGGAAATCAAAATCGATCCAGCTGAACTAGAAATCAATGTATGCCGGGCAAGTGGACCAGGAGGGCAGGGAGTAAACACAACTGATTCTGCTGTCCAAATTTTGCACAAACCAACCGGAATGACTGTGTACTGTGCTGATGAAAGATCCCAATTGAAAAATAAAAATAAAGCGATGACTGTTTTAAAGTCTAGGCTTCTGCAAATTAAACAGAAAGAGGAAAAGGATAAATACGCACAAGACAGAAAAAACCAAGTTGGAACAGGAGACAGAAGCGAGAGAATTAGAACCTACAATTTTCCGCAAAGTAGGATTACTGATCACAGAATAAATTTTTCATCACATGCACTTCATGAAGCTCTTTACGGGGACCTAGACGACTTGATCACCGCTCTCACTAAAGAAGATCAAAATCAGAAATTAGAAGAAATGTTAAAAGTTAATGAACAATAAGCATTTAACATTTTTAGACATAATCACATTATCTGTTGAATATTTAGAAAAAAAGGGGGTATCAAATGCAAAATGTGATACCGAGTGGATAGTCTCCAGCATAACTCAAAAAAAAAGGGTAGAGCTTTATTTAAATTATGAAAATATGGTTACTGAAAATCATGTTAATGAAATAAGGAAAAATATTATCGAAAGAGGCAAAAGAATCCCCCTTCAGCACATTTTAGGAAAAGTTAATTTTGCAGGGAACGAATTACTTTGTGATCATAGAGCACTTATCCCTCGACCCGAGACTGAACTTCTTACCGAGTTGGTGACCGATGAGTTGGGTTCTTCGTTTAAAGGGAAAATTTTAGACCTTGGTACCGGTACTGGAGGAATAATTATTACTTTATGTAAAAATTTTCCCCATGCTACTGGTTTAGGTGTTGATATGTCCAAAGACGCTCTCTCTCTTGCCAATGAAAATTTAGTTATGAATCAAATCAAAAACCTCGAAATTAAATCTTTTGACTGGAATAAAGATATACTTAATGAAAATTTTGATGCTATCATTGCAAACCCACCCTATTTATCTGAAGAAGAATGGGACTTGGCAGAGCCAGAAGTCAAATTGTTCGACCCTAAAATTGCACTTATCGCAAAAGATAATGGAATCGCAGATATTAAAAAGATTATAAAAATTAGTGAAAATAATTTAAACAATAATGGTCTTCTTGCTTTGGAAATCGGTACTAACCAAGAAAAAGTTTTATCCGACATAATGTCTGTCTCATTCTATAAAATAAAAATTGTAAAAGATTACTGTAGAAGAAACAGGTTTATAATGGCTAGGAAGAAATAATTTAAATTTCTTTGGTAAACTCCAATCGATTAGGTGATAATTTCTTATCAGCTAATAATGAAATCCAATCAGACATTATTCTACAAGACTCATGCAACCTTATATCTAGCCTTGGTGGATCATAAAATTGATTTGTACTATTATCCTCTTCCCCACCCCTAATTTGTTTAGATTTTAAGTTTTGAGATTGAACAATATCCAAAGTAAAGTCTTTCTTTTTAAAAGAAATTTCAGCTAACTGATCCAATTGATTATCTAATTGAGTTGTAAAATTATAATCCGTTTTTTTCTTCTGAATACGTTTTTGAAAGTTCAAAGAAACTATATCTTCATTTCTCTTTTCCTTATACCATTCGACATACCTGTTAAGGTAAGAAAATTCAGGCGATATATTTTGTCTTTCTAAACTATACTTTTTAAGTTTTTCGATGTTATGGTCATCGTATACAAACTCATTCACTGGTCTCCTGAAGTTGACAGCAGGAATACTATCACAGGCTAAGGCATTTTCTAAATCAGATTCACCTATAGGTAAGAAATTATTAATTGTCGGCATAGAAATATCACTTTTTACACCATTTATTTGAGTACTATTTCCTGATGGTAAATAGTATTTTTGAATCGTAATTTTAGCTGCGCTCTTTTTTAAACTTGATTTATTATAGTTGTAAGGAAGGTTCATTTGGATAAGAGATTGGACCGTGCCTTTACCATGAGTTGATTCATCGCCAACTATGATCGCTCGTTTGTGATTCTTGAGTGCACCTGCAACAATTTCTGATGCCGAAGCACTGTACCTCGATACTAATACTATAAGAGGCCCATTCCAAGTTAACTTAGGATTGAAATCAAATTTTTTGCGTATTTTCCCATCCGTACTTTTTACCTGAACAACCGGTCCTCTAGATATGAAAAGTCCTGCAAGATTTACTGCTTCGCTCAAATATCCACCTCCATTTCTTCTTAAATCTAAAATAATTCCCTTAACATCTAAATTTGTTAGTTTGTTAATTAACTCTTCCACATCATCCGTTGCCTTTGGTCCATTTCCACTTGAACCATAAAAAGATCTTAATTCTACGATGCCTATTTTGGTGTTTGTTTCATTATGTTGAACATTATGAACAGAAGCCTTTGCTAGATTAGAGGTTAATTTTATTTTATCTCTTATTATCCTTACAACTTTTGATGAGGATGGATCGCTAATGGGTCTTATTTCTAGCCTCACAAGGGTGTCTTTTGGGCCTTTAATAAGTTCAACTATTTTTGACAATTTCATGTCGACCACATCTGTAAAATTGCCTTCGGACTGAGCCACCTTTAAGATAATATCTTCTGGTTTAAGTTCTAAGGATGCTTCCGCCGGACCTCCTGGAAGTAACTCTTTTATTGTACAAAACCCGTCAACATCAGACAAAACAGCACCTATTCCAACCAACTCATTGTTCATAGATTGATCAAATTTTTCTTTTTCTTTAATGTTCATAAAGGTTGTATGTGGGTCGAACATTTGCGTCAAATTTGTTAAATAGAGTTCCTGTACATCGGTAGATTCGAACTCATTTATATTTTTAATCCAACGTTCGTACCTCTTTTTTACCCTGTCTTTTGATTCTTTAAAGGTGTCTGTTAATTCATTTGAATTTATGAAAAAATCGCTAGAATTTACATCAATATTAAATATGATATCAGAAAGTACCTCATGTTTAACCAGTTTTTTCCAAGAAGAAATCAGATTGTCTTCGTTAATATCCCACCTTTTTTCATCCCTGTTTGTGTTGTAGGATACATTGTCATCGAACTTAAGGTCTTCATCAAGCCATTTAAGAGCCCAATTTAATCTATTGATCGCATTTTTTTTGTAAGCATTGTATATTTCAAAACCAGGTAACAAGTTTCCTTGTTTAAATAGGGTTTTCAAAGTTGGTGAATATCGATTGCAAAAGTCATTCACTTCATTTTGTGTAAAATACAACTTTTGTTTATCAAGTTTCTCCAAATAACTAATTAGACATTTAGTAGAATTTAATTCGTCGATAGAAACTTTCTTATAATGTGCTTTTTCCAATGCCTGTATCAACCATTGAGTTTCCTGCTGCATAAGAAACGTAGACTTAAGTTCAGAAGACCCAAAACCAAAAGATACGAGGGAAAGAACGCAAATCACACTTTTTGCAATATATACTAATCTCATGTAATTAATCTTAATCATGATTTATAAATGGTTAAATATTTTTAGTTCTTAAGCAAACCTTTAGCCTTTTCCAGAGTTTGTTTTTCTTTCTCTGTTAAGGATCCGAACCCCTGTTCGTTTATTTTATCGAGTATTCGGTCAACTTCTACCTGCATGTCGATTGAGCTAGAAAGGTTAACCTTGAAATTTGATTTTTTTATTTTGTTAGATTTAAAAGCTTTTTTAGTAAAATTAGAAGAGAATTTAAATACATAACTAGGGAAATACCGCCCGGACTTGAGAAATGAATATACGATGGCACCCGACATCATGCCACCTAAATGAGCAGAGTGAGCAATCCCACCTACACCCTGCAGTTCCGAGAAAATGAAGCCGTATATTTCAATACCTAGGGTTCCAATTATTATCCATTTGGGTTTTAGGCGACAGGGAAGAATAAAAAAAAGCAAAAGGGTTATTTCTTGATTCGGGTTTCTTAAACAAAAACAAGCTAAACAAGACATGACAACCGCAGATGATCCAATTAGAACTTGACCATTATTATTAAAAAGTAACCATAATAAAGCACCAAGCAAAGATGATATGCCGACCAACCAGAAGAAATTAGCTTTTCCTATATCATTTTCTACTGCCCTACCAATAAAAAAAATACCAATCAGATTCATGATGAGATGAATTGGTCCATCGTGCAGTAATGTGTATGAAAAAGGAATCCATACAAAGAAACTTTTTAAACCTGAAACTGAAAAAGAGAAATATTCAAATATTATCGCTTCAATGTCCGATGAAACCAAACTTCCAAAAGATTGTAAGACAAAAGAACCAATTAAGACAAAAATTAATACTTCAGAACCCATCTTATCGCTTCCACTAAAACGACTCTTCATGTAGGACCTATCATATAGCATAAATTTTACGATATTGAATTTATCAACTAGAGCAAACATTGATTGGGAGATTCAAAATATTTAATGAACATTTCTGTAGTTAAGATTTATTTTCCCTACATTCTGGTTATCATCGGTTTAAAACAAATAAAAATAGATGAAGTTGTTTTTTTTGTATCATTAGGTTTTTTTCTATTCATATTCTTCTGTATTAAAAATAAAAATTACAGAAATAAGAATTTTTTAATCTTACTAATAAGTTTTTTTTTAATATCTGTAAAACTATATAATAATTCAAATAAATATAGGTTAATAGTAGATAGAGAAATTTCAGCGATAGGAGAGGTACTAGAAAGAAAAAATTATAATAAAGATACTAATTTTCAGATATGTAAAATTAAACTTTTAAATACTGAATCTGTAATAAATAAACTAAATTGCGAGATTTTTACGTGTCTGTTTTATAAGGAAAATAACCCTATTAATAAAGCAGATATAATAAAGTTTAAAGGAATTTTAACTAAGAATGAAAATAATATTTTGATTATAAAAAATTGTCATTTTCTATATATTGTAGAAAATGATATAAATAAAATTTCCACAAACTATATTAGATATTATCTTGAAAATACTTTCAGTAAAATAAGTATTAATAAAGAAGTAAATGCATTTATAAATGCAATTATACTTGGTAATACAAACCTGATGAATAATACTGAAAAAGATACTTATCGTAATAGTGGTACTATGCATTTATTTGCTGTAAGTGGTATTCATATTGGATTCATATATCTATTTCTAAACCTACTCTTTTCTCTTATTTTGAGAAATAAGTTTTTTTGTCAGGGTTTGATAACAGTTTTATTAGTGACCTATTTAGATATTGTTAACTATCCACCATCTGCACAAAGAGCGGTTGTTATGATTATATTTTGGCAAATTACTAAATTGTTTGATAAAAAAATAAATCTAATATCTTCCCTCTTGTGGTCTGCATTAATTACGGTTTTATTAGATTCTGAACAACTTTTTTCGGTTGGGTATCAATTGTCTTACACTGTAGTCTTTGGAATTATAATAATCTTTAACACAATAAACTCTAAAAATGAAAATAAGTTGATCAATTTCTTTTTATCATCTCTTAAAACTTCCTATGCAGCATTTTGTGGTAGTATGTTATTAATATTTGATTATTTTGGAATGATTGTACCGGGTTCTATATTAATTAATATGCTTATTGTGCCGATTTGTTTTATTCTATTAATTATTTTATTTTTTACTGTTTTATTTTTTCCCATATTAAATATTTATTTTTTCTCTGAATTAATTTATTTTTTTAAATACTTAATTGATTTTATTATAAATATTTTGACATATAAAAACTTTACATTTTTCTTTTTTGAAGAAAGAAAAGATGTTAATAATTTATACCACTTAATTTATCCTTTTACATTTTTCTTTTACAGAAATTTTTTTAACAATAAACCTTTTTATTTGGTATCTCTTTTTTTAATACCTTTTTTAATTTTCTTATTCTTTGTTTAAAGAATCTAGGAATTTAATGTGCATTTCTATATCTACTATTTCTCCAAATGTAGCATAACCCATTTTTCCGTTTATTTTCATTAACCTGCCAAATGGTGTTATTGAATGTCCGCCCTCTCTTCTTAATTTAATTAGGTTTTTCACATTACTTGTGTAAGTGTAATAATTGAAAGCCGACAATTGGCATATCTCTAGAAGTTCTTTTATTCTTTCTTTTTCTTCTTCTTTACCTATGCAGATTGTTATCACTTTTATTCCCCTTTTTCTAAAAATCTTAAAGTTTTTAGATATTATGATTAGGTTTTCACGAGTTATTTCTTTGTTGTCTCCTAGTGTCCATACATAAAAAAAGGTTGGTCGATTTGTACTATGAGAAACCAACAGATCGATTTTTTTTTCATTAGCGTAATATAGATTAACCGTTTCTTGTGAGTATCTTTTTCTTATTTTTTCTGTACTTTCTAAATCACTTTTAAATCGTATTGCTTTCCCAAATGTTCGCGTCCGATTAAACTTTACTTCTTTTTTTGAAAGTATTTCTTTAATGTTCAAATGAAGTTCTGATTCTGTTTTGTCGTTTGGTTTCTGGTGGTTTCCTATTCTTCCTGAATAAATCAACGAACCTTCTTTATTAAATAAATACACAGAGGGAGTAATAGTTGCATTTAAAGAATTGGTAACTATGTGGTCGGCACCATCATATATAAATGGGTAGTTAAAATTTTCTTTTCGGTGTCTTTCTATCATTTCTATGTAAGAATCACCGCTTTCTGTGAATGCAAGCTCTTCGGGTAAAATTGATTTTTCATGATTAGGTGAAAATACAAATAGGTTAAAGCCGGTTTTTTTCCACTCATGGTTCCAGTCAATTAAATATTCTTCATAAATTTGTGAATATTTACAATGATTGGACAAAAACATGATGATAACACCTAGCTCTCCCACGAGGTCTTTTTTTTCATATACCTGTCCATCAGCACCTTTTAATTTAAAGGGATTTATTTCGTTTATACTAAAATCGTTACTTTTACAAAACAGTTTGGCATCTGTTAGATTAAGAATACAAAGAATTGCTATTCTGAATATTAGTTTTTCTATACTGTACTTTTTATTCAAAACAAATGGTTGATGCCTTTAGGTTCAACACTTATCTTACGACTACATGTATCCTGCAGATAAAATTGATAATTGGTTTGACGGAAAAGGTCATTGGAGTGAAGTCACCGATGAAAATTGGTTTAATTGGAAATGGCAAATGCGAAATAGATTAACCAAAAAAGAACATTTTCTGAATTATTTACAATTAACAGAATCTGAAATTAAGGGTTTTGACATCGCTAAAAATAAACTTTCGGTAGCCGTAACACCATATTTTTTTAATTTAATTGACCCAAATAATCCAAATTGCCCTGTAAGAAAACAAGTACTCCCATCAGCATTCGAATCCAATACATCTACCGATGAACTTAATGATCCGGTTGGTGAAGAAAATTTTATGCCTGTTCCTGGTGTTGTTCACAGGTATCCTGATCGTGTTCTCTTTTTAGTTACCGATAGATGTGCTTCTTACTGTAGATACTGTACTAGAAGTAGGCTTGTATCAAATGCACAGGATTATAGTTTTCACCCTGAATTAGAAAGTGGTTTATCATACATTGAAAAAAACTCTTCTGTCAGAGATGTTCTTCTTAGTGGTGGAGACCCTTTTATACTTTCTGATGACAAACTTGAATATATTTTAAATCGGCTTAACCGTATTGATCATGTCGAGTTCATTCGTATTGGTTCAAGAATTCCTGTGTTCATGCCACAGAGAATTACCTCTCGGTTGTTGGACATATTCAGAAGTGTTAAAAATTTGTGGATTAGTATTCATGTAAACCATCCTTCTGAATGTACTAGAGAACTTTCTAATGCATGCTCCAAGCTTTCTGGTTGTGGAATTCCCTTGGGAAATCAATCGGTTTTACTCAAGGAAATAAACGATAATACAGAAACAATGAAAAGTTTGGTTCATCGGTTATTAATGATGAAAGTAAAACCATACTATTTATATCAGTGTGATTTAATAAAAGGCAGTTCTCATTTGCGAACAGATCCTTCTGTCGGATTAAAAATTATCCAAGAGCTTCGGGGTTATACTTCGGGTTACGCAATTCCTCAATTTGTTATTGATGCTCCCGGTGGTGGGGGAAAGATTCCATTAAATCCTGATTATCTTGTGGAATACAGTGATAATAAAATTTTATTAAAAAACTACCAAGGTAAACTTTTTGATTATCCAACGAACCAAGCTTTAACAAATCAAAGTGTTTCTTTTATTCAATAATTTCTTTAATCTGTTCTTATTGGCATTACAACACAAAGAAATGATAATTCATTATTTTCATCATGGTTAACTTTAAAAACACCTGGACTCATATCATCTCGGAATTCTAAAGATATTTTATCTCTCGTAATTGACTTTAATGGGTCTAATAAAAACCTTGGATTAAAAGATACTGCTGTATCTTCGCCTTCATAACTTATTGGCATTGACTCGCATGCATCACCTACTGTGCTTTGTCCAGTTATTTCCATTTCATTTGATTTGATTCTCAAGGTAATTTTTTCGTCTGAGACTAATGCAGCTCGATTAACACACTCCTGCATAAGCTCCCTTTCAATCTCAGCTACATTAAAATCATCTTTTGGAATAACTTGCTTATAATTAGGATATTTTCCCTCTACTACTTTGGATACCAAGTAGACTGACTCTTTAAATCCGCTAACTTCATTTTCTTCTTCTACTTTTAGTTCAAAAGAAACTTGGCGATCAGTATGTGAAATGCTAAGTAAATTACCTATTTGTGGCAGTTTTACAATTTCTGATACGGTTAAGGAAGGTAATATAAATTCTCCTTCATCCTCATCATTAATTTTCATTTTCCGATCTGTCACCGCTAAACGTCTTCCATCAGTAGCAACCATCGATAATTTTTCTTTTGTTAAATGAAAGAATACACCTTTTAGCATATATCTTTCTTCATTAACAGACTGTGCATAAGAAACACTTTTTAACATTGAGACCATTTCCAGTCTATCTATGGTGAATGTTTTTTGATTTTCTAACTGTGGCAAAGGGGGAAACTCCTTACTATCCATACCAATAACATTAAATATTGATCCTCTTGTACTTATTGTTGCTTTTGTTGAGTTATTTGTTTCAACACTTACTTCTATATCGGCCAGTTCTCTAACAATTCTACCAATTTCTTTTACCGGTAAAGTCACAGACCCTTTTTCTTCAACATCCGCTTTTAATGAGCACCTTGCTCCTAAATCTAAGTTTGTCGTCGTGAGTCTTACTAAACCATCCTGAGCTTCAATAAGAACATTCTGAAGAATAGGCATTGTCTTTCTCGCCCCAACTACACTGGTCAATAGTTGTAATCCAGAGCTAAAGTGGTCTCGGTTAATCTTAAATTTCATTTAAACAATTTGTGACTTAAAAGGGATGTTACTTCAATATATATTTATAAGTATTTATTAAAATATATAAAATCTATTCTTTATTATGTACAAGAAAAACTTTAATAACTGTAGAAGATAATAAACATCAAACTTTTATGACAATTTTTTTTGTTAATAAATTAAAAAGATTTCTGAGGAAGTTATTAAATGAGAAGAAGTTGTAAAAAATTCTCAATGTATTTACTTAATTATTCATCTTTTGGTTAAAGATTCCAGGTAATCCCAAAAGTTCTGATGATTTTCCAGTACAGCGTCTTCAGATGCGGGCATTTTACATCGAACCAAAAAGTCATTTAAAGAGTTTTTTTGTAAAATAAAATGACAATGTAATGAAATATCAACTTTTTCAAAATAGACCCTTAAGTCTTCGATTCTGAGTCGATAAAAAACTTTGCCATTTCTCAAAAAAGTACCCACGGAAGAACTTTCACCAGTCAAGATGTCATTTGATAGAGAGCTTAACTGTTCCATTAAATAAAGTTGTTTTCCCTGACTTAAGGAATTTAATTCGCCGAGACTTTGTTTAGAGAAAGTTACTTGAAACATCTTGTATTAAGAAAAAGAAGGATGGTCATTTTATAAGGTTATAACTAAGATAACCAATCCCTAAATAAAACACGATTTTAACAAAATTAAAATTAAAAAAAATTTAAAAAATGAATGAAGTAGAAGAGGCTAAAGAAGTTTTGCTAAAAGAAAGCAAATCTATAAAAAAAGCAGCAGAAAAGTTAGATAGTAATTTTTTAAAAGCGTTAAATATCCTAAATGAAACAAGTGAGAAAATTATTGTTTGTGGAATTGGAAAATCAGGACATGTGGCAAAAAAGTTAGCTGCTACTTTTTGCAGCACAGGTTCAACAGCAACATTCCTTCATGCATCTGAGGCAGTCCATGGAGATTTAGGTGTTCATAAAAATGGAGATGCAGTCATATTTTTTTCAAATAGTTCATCTACGCCTGAATTACTTACACTTGAACCAATAATAAGAAAAAGGGGAGGCAAAATTATAGGAATATTGGGAAATAAAAATGGTCCGTTAGTTAATAAAGTAAATGTTTTTATAGATGCCTCCGTTGAAATAGAAGCTGATCCATTAGGAATAGTTCCTACGGCGAGCTTCATGGTTGCAGCCGCCATGGGAGATGCTTTAGCAGTTGGTTTAATGAAAAGGAAAAACTTTTCCGAAGAAGATTATGCATTAACCCACCCTGCAGGACAGTTAGGTAGAAACCTTCTCTACAATGTTGATGATGTTATGCACAAAATAGATAGGATGGCAGTCGTTTCTTCTCATACACCAATCAGAGAATTGGTTTTAAAAATGACAAAATTCCCGCTTGGTGCTGCCTGTGTAATTGAAAACAAAAAACTGATTGGTTTTGTAACAGATGGAGACCTAAGACGAGCTTTAACAGAACACAAAAATTTATTGGAAATGAAAACAGAAAGTATAATGAGCATAAACCCGCAAACCATTTATCCGGATATTTCACTTGGAAATGCACTGAAAATAATGGAAGAAGGACCGAAACAAATTTCCGTTTTGCCAGTATTGGAATTAGATTCAAATAATGTTATTGGCATGATACGATTACATGATATCTACAACCCGAAAACATATTAAAGCGGTTTAGTTAAATATATTTTGAATTGAGTTTTAAATTATAATGTCTCCAAAAAAAATACTTAGCGGTTCAATAATAATAATTTCTTTAATTGCATTTATTTACTTAGTTATTCAATTAAATGGTGCTTACAGTGAATTTCTCCATTGGAAGTCGAGGGAAGCATTTTTGGAAAAAAAATTGGAAGAATTACAAACAGAGGCAAATAATCACAGGCATTTTTTAAACAGATTACGAACAGACCCATCATTTCAGGATGCCGTTGCTCGAAAGGAGCTTGGGTATGGAAAAAAAGATGAATTACTATATCGCTTTCCTGAAGAAAAAAACATAAGTTCGGAATGATATTACAAATATATTTCCTTTAAAACCGTTTGTAATTGTGAATCATTCAAAACAATAAATTGGGTAAATTTTTATTATCCTTAAATACAATTTCTAAATGAAAATTGAATCCATCATTTCTTTAATAAATACCGGCAAAGAAAATAAATCTTTGTATGAATCGTCAAGTGCCAATCTTTTAGAGTTGGTAGAGTGTAATGACATTCCAGAAAGAATAATAAAATCAGTGGAGGAATTGTTAAAGGCAGAGAATTGGGAAGAACTAAACAATCGGTTTCATACAGACCTAAAATTTGGAACCGGAGGAATGAGAGGCAGAACTATTGGAAACACAATTACAGAATCAGAAAAAGGAAATAGTAATAAAAACCAGTCCCCACAATTTGCCGCTGTTGGCAGCAATACACTTAATGAAATTACTGTTGTTAGGGCAACGAAAGCATTATTTCTACACATAAAAAAATGGTTAGCAGAAGAAGGAATTTTAGCACAACCCCGTTTGGTAATTGCACATGATGTTAGGCATTTTTCTGAAAAATTTTGCAAATTATCGGCTCTTACTTGGAGTAAGTTAGGTGGGTTTGCACTTATATTTGATGGGCCTAGGTCAACCCCGCAATTAAGTTTTACAGTCAGACACAGGTATGCACATGCCGGTGTAGTTATAACAGCAAGTCATAACCCATTTCACGATAATGGTTTTAAAGCTTATTTTGCAGACGGAGGACAATTAGTTTCACCCCACGCCGATGAGGTTGTGGAAAGATACAAAGATATTTCAATTAACGAAATTTTGCCGTTTCTTGAAATTAATGAAGAGCCATGGTGCGTTTTACCAACAGAAGATGATCTTGCATACAGGGGTGCAATAGAAGATGCAGTTTTAGACCCAACCACCCTAAAGCAAAATGCACCGAAAATAGTGTTTACCCCAATTCATGGTACGGGTGGAATATCTGCAATTCCGGCACTTTGGGACCATGGGGTGGAAGTTGCAATTGTGGAAGAACAAAATAAGCCAGATCCAAACTTCTCTTCTGTAAAATCACCAAACCCAGAAAACCCAGAAGCACTAAAAAAGGGTATATCTGTAGCCCAGAAAACTAAATCTGATTTAGTCTTGGGAAGCGATCCAGATTGTGATCGAATTGGTGTTGCAGTTCGATCACCTGAAGGCGGCTATCAATGCCTTACCGGCAATCAGGTTGCAATAATGTTAGCAGAATATCGGCTTTCTGTTGCCCGCAGGAAAGGAATCCTGCCAGAGGCGGGTAGTAAAAATATAGCAATTTTAAAAACATTTGTAACCACACCAATGTTATCACGAATAGCGGATAACTTTGGAATTCGATGCGTAAATACACACACAGGTTTTAAATGGATGGCACAGAAAATGGGAAAATATGAAGATGACGCGATTACAGAATTAAGAGAAGAAGAGGGATTATCCTTAGACTTTGATGCCACCGATTTCTTTGCTCGAGTCGATATACTTACCAGGTATTCAACCTATGTAATTCTTGCAGCAGAAGAAAGTTATGGCTATCTACCACTAGACACAGTCAGAGACAAAGATGGAAATGCTTCTGCCTTAGCAATTGCTGAATTATTTTCCCATTTGAAATCCATTGATGTATCACCCCATATTTATCTGGATAATTTATATAAAAAGTATGGCTATCATGAAGAAAATACTGAAAACATATACTTTGAGGGTGCCGATGGAAGTAAAATTATAAGCAAGCTTGCCACCTCTTACAGGGAAAAGAAACTAACAGAAATAGCTGGTGTAAAAGTTACAAATTCCAAAGACTTTCTGGAAAAAGGTTATATCGATGAAGATGAAGATGAATTATCGGTTGAGAACTTCTTAATATTAAATTTAGAAAACGAATTTACTATAGCCATTAGACCAAGCGGTACAGAACCAAAGATAAAATTTTATTTATTTGGCTATGATAAACCTAGGGCCAACAATTTGGTTGAATCGAAAAAAGAGGTTTCTGAAAAGATGAAAGAAATTTCAGAATGGCTAGTAAAAGACTCTCGCGAAAGAGTTGCCTAGTACATCAGTTAAACAAGCATAGATGCTGGATTCTCTAAAGTGTCCGAAAGTTTTTTAAGAAAGGTTGCCCCAATCGCCCCATCTACTAGACGATGATCACAACTTAATCCAAGCATCATTGTTTCACCAGCTTGAATCTGTCCAAATGAATTAATTACTGGTTTTTTAATACTCGCCCCTACAGATAAAATAGCTGCATTTGGCGGATTAATAATGCCACTAAAAAAATCTATACCGAACATTCCTAAGTTAGTAACGGTAAAAGTAGATCCAGTCATTTCATCAGGCATTAACTTTTTAGTTCGTGCCTTAATAATAAGGGATTTTGCAGTTTGGGATATATCTTCCAAGTTTAATTGTTCAGCGTGCCGAACAACTGGGGTAACCAATCCATCTTCAACGGCCACACCAAAAGCTAAATGAACGGAATCATGAAACTGTATTTCATTATTTCCCCATGAAGTATTTATTTCCGGTACAGATGCAATAGTAACGGCACAAGCTTTAAGGATTATATCATTAAGAGTGAGCTTTGTTGGGTGCTCTTGATTTATTTCCGCAAGTTTGGTATTTAATGCAGACCGAGCTTCTTTAAGGGGAAGGGAGTTGATTTCTTTTTGTAAATAGAAATGCGGTATACTATTTTTGGACTCTAGAAGCCTATTCGCAATAATGCTTCGCATTTTCGAAACAGGAATAGATTTCGCAGTTAAAATATTGGAGGAATGAACTTTGGGAGTTGGCCCAGAATTGTTTGTTACAGGGACAGGAACTGTTTTTTCAACATCTATTGTTCCAATCGAGAGAATATCCTTTTTAACAATTCTTCCATTGGGTCCCGTACCTCTAATATTAGAAATATCAATACTTTTTTCTGCAGCAATTTTTTTTGCTAAAGGTGAAATTAAAACCCTTCCTTCATTCTCTTTTGATGTAGAGAATTGGGTCGATTCACTGATAACTGTTTGCTCTTTTGTGTTAGGTGCACTTTCGGTTAAAACAGTTTCTTGTTTTTGCGTTTCTTGTTTTTGTTCTTTGTTTGAAGGTATTTCTTGGGTCGCTTGAGCAGTAGTTGGCTTATTTATTTTTTCACCTGGCTCACCAACCGAAGCAAGCGGACTGCCCACGGGAACTTCTTCACCATCACCAACAAAGATTTCCAATAATGTGCCATCATCAAAATTTTCCAGCTCCATGGTAGCTTTGTCTGTTTCAACCTCTGCAAGTATGTCGCCATTAACAACAGAGTCCCCAACTTTTTTATGCCATTTGACTAGTGTGCCTACAGACATTGTGTCGCTGAGTTTCGGCATTTCAATGATTGTTCCCATTGTGATAGGTTTTGGGTTGGGGGTTAAACTAACTCCATAGCCTTGGCCAAAATTCGGTCATGGTCAGGAATTTGAATATTTTCAAGTGCTTTGCTGTAAGCTTGCGGTGCATCAATAGCAGAAATTCGTTTAATAGGAGCATCTAAAAAATCAAATGCTTGATCTTGAATGATAAAAGCAACCTGCGAGTCTACCCCGCAAAATGGCTTGTTTTCTTCAACAAGTAAAACGCGGTTTGTTTTCTTTACCGTAGCAATGATAGCATCAACATCAAGGGGTCTGATCGAACGCAAATCTAATACTTCGGCAGAAATATTATGCTTTTCTTCCAATGTCTGCGCAACCTGTAGAGATGAGTGAACCGCTTTGCCGTGGGCAATTATACTCATGTCTTTCCCTTCTTTCAGCACATTAGCTTTCCCCAAGGGAATAATGTAATCGTTTTCTTCGGGAACTTCACCCTTCATATTATATAAAATGGTGTTTTCCATGACACAAACAGGATCATTATCCCGAATGGCAGCTTTCATCATGCCTTTTGCATCTGCAGGAGTGGCAGGGCAAATGACTTTAAGACCAGGAGTGTTAGCAGCAAAGTTTTCAGGAGTATGGGAATGAGTAGCTCCTACATTAGTTCCGCCATTGGCTGGTCCTCGAAAAACGATAGGAACATTAATAAGCCCACCTGACATATACCTAATGCTGGCAGCATTGTTAAAAATTTGGTCAAATGCAACATAGCAAAAACTCCAAAACATAAATTCCACAACAGGCCTCATTCCCATCATTGCAGCACCGACTGCAAGTCCTGAGAAAGCGGCTTCACTAATTGGAGTATCAATAACGCGGTCAGGACCAAATTTTTCGAGCATCCCTTCAGAAACTTTGTAAGATCCCTTAAATTGTGCAACCTCTTCCCCCATAAGCACAACATTGGGATCATTTTCAATTTCCTCAGAAAGTGCTTGGTTTAGGGCTTCTCGGTAAGTAATATTTGCCATAAAATAGTTTGAAATTAAATTATTGTGGGGTTTCGAAAAACATTATTCCCTCAGATGTCTTATCATCGGGGTTATCAGTTTCCCAGTAGATATCGTCCATTAATTCTCTGGTGTCAGGGTACGGGCTGGCATCAGCAAATTCGGCAGATGCGTCGGCATCTCCTTTTGCTTTAATATCGATTTCCTTTAATTCTTTATCTGTAACAGATCCCTCCTTTAGTAATTTTTCTTTTAACAAATTTATTGGGTCTTTATTTGTTTTATATTCTTCAATTTCCTCTTTACTTCGATAGGTTTGGTCGGGGTCTGCAACGGAATGGCCCCGGTATCGATATGTAACAATCTCAAGAACAGAAGGGCGAGAATTTTCGTGAGCAGATTTTAGAGCATCGGAAATAGTTTGACGAACCTCGAAGAGATCATGGCCACTCGAAACCGACCAGGAAATATCAAAAGGTTCGGCTCGTTTCGCAAGTGGGTCTCCAGCCGAATGTCTCGATTCAGCCGTTCCCATAGAGTAACCGTTGTTTTCAATTATATAAATTACCGGTAGATTCCAAAGTGATGCAAGGTTAAGGGATTCGTAAAACGGGCCCTGATTTGTAGCCCCATCACCCATAAAACAAAGGCATGCACCTTTTTTCTTGTTGTATTTAAGGGCATAAGCAATACCAAGACCGAGGGGTGTCTGTCCGCCAACAATTCCATGCCCACCCCAGTAGTTTTTATCTGGAGCAAAAAAATGCATAGAACCACCTTTCCCCTTGGAGCATCCAGTTTTTTTACCATATAATTCCGCCATACATTCATCAAATTCCATGCCTACTGCCAATGCATGGCCATGGTCACGGTATGCAGTGATTATGTGATCATCATCTCCAAGCATTGAAACTGAACCAACTGCAACCGCTTCTTGTCCAATATACAGGTGCAAAAATCCTCCAATATGACCCTGTTGATAAGAACGCAAAGATCTTTCTTCAAACCTCCTGATTCTAATCATTTGTTCATACAGACTTAATTTTTCTTCGTTAGTCAGAAGTTTATTCGCTTCTGATTGGGAAAAATCTTTCTGTATTTCACCATCAACGGATTGTTTTGTATGCTCAACACCTTTTAAAGAATCTGCATTGTTATCTGTAGAATCTGAGTTGGGTGGATCAATTATAGTGTCGTGATGTAAACCTTCCATGTATTTGAATTTAGGGTGAAAGTTAAAAATTTATTATATATTTTATTGTGGCTTGGACTCAATCTTAATCTTTACATTACTGGGTTCAGTACAATCAGCTTTGATGCCCCAAAACCCTTGCGAACGAGAATCATAGAAAGGCCAAACTAATTGATGATCTGATTGAGGAATTTTTAGGCAATCGATATCAGCTCTATCAAAAAACCCAAAATAGCCTTCTTCAAAAGCTTTTGGGGTTTCAAGGATTGTTTTTTTGCAGTCAAAAAGAAACATAAGCCAATGACAGTCATTCTCATACCCTTTCTCTGATACATAGCCGAATAGAGACAAATCCTCGTCAGTTAAAATCAAACCCGTTTCCTCTAATGCTTCCCGCTTGGCACATTCGATTGGTGACTCACCAGAAGGCATATTAAGTTTACCGCCTGGAGGACTCCAAGTACCCTTATTAGGTGAATTACTTCTTTTAAGTAAAAGAAGTTGGTTCTTTATGTTGCGGATAAAAAGTAAACAAGATATTTTTAATTCCATTAGTTTAAGCTTGTGATTTATACCTAAGATTTGGAAAGATAGCAACTTGCCTTATAAACCCAGTAATTGATTCTACCAATATGAAAAAATTAATAAAAACCTTGTTAATCCTGTATTTTCTTCAATCAACTTTTACTTTGCTCGCCGAGCCCGATCAATTTCTTCGTTTAACCGATGTAGTTAAAGTTACTAACGAATCTGACCAATGGCTCAAGGTCACCGTTCCATTTGAGGTAGTTAATCACCCACTTAAATCGAAATATGAATCGATAAGAACACCTACCGGGAAAGATCAGGTGATTAACCTTAATTATTTAGATAAATTAAAAGTTCGCATTTCAGTTTGTTTCAGTAACGATTTACAGAAGGAAAAATTACGTAAACAAAAATTACCAGATGCTGAATTTTACCAATACTATTCTTCGGAAATAGAGTTTCTAACCATTAAGGCGGACCGAAACAAAAAGTACGCGTCTTTTCTTTTTCCAGCTGCGATAGCAGAGAGGGATGGATTTTTATCTTCGTACGTAAAAGCGGTTGGGTATGTGGTAGAAATTATTTATGATGGAATTCCACTTGAAATTTCTAATAATATTTATTTCGGCAAATATAAGGACGAATCAATTTTGAATAAGTTTAGACAGCAATGCCAAGCGAATGCCCCTAAAAACGAGGGAATATTAATCCCTGCTCATCTCATCAGTTCAAATTACCTTCAGGGATTAGGGCCAGTAAAAAAACAGGCCAATTCGGGGTATTAATTTAACCGAAAAGATTGCTGAACATGAGTGAAAAAAGAGAAATTCTGATCAACTGCGGAATCTCTCATGTTTCAGCGAGCATATTTACATTTGATGGAAAGGGGATAACGCTTCAGGAAACAGGACTTCAGAATTTAAATTATGATTATTCAAACGACCAGCAATGGCTGATCGCACTTGTATCAAGTTTAGAAAAACTTTGTAAAAAACTTAATTTAAAAGGTGATGCACGATTTATTTT
>Ga0209534_10001772_pt1 | contig 22232 bp, 20 predicted proteins | sample COG_07_FD_184751 | JGI IMG/M metagenome (GOLD analysis project Ga0209534, IMG submission 184751) | Pelagic Microbial community sample from North Sea - COGITO 998_met_07 (SPAdes) (version 2) | ecosystem: Environmental > Aquatic > Marine > Neritic zone/Coastal water | place: Helgoland, sampling...
TAAAATTATCAACTTTAAGTATATGATATCCAAACTTACTTCTAAATGGCATAGAAACGGCACCAACTTTGGTTTTGTAAGCTGCATCTTCAAAAGACGCAACCATATTAAAAGCGCTAAAATAGCCAAGGTTACCTTTGTTACCTTCTATACCTTTTTGGGCATTGTCTTGAGCAGAAGTATCTTCTGAAGTTTCTACTGCTACTTTTTCAAAGTTTTCTCCATTAATAATTCTATTTCTAATGGTTGTAATTTTATTAAAAGAAATGAGTGTGTCTTTGGGTGTAGCATCATTTAAAGTTCTTATTAATATATGTTTTGCTTTTACCTCATTTTTTGTTCTAAGATACACCTCCTTTACTAATTCAGTTATAAAAGTAGTGTCCTGCAGGTAAGGCGCAGCAAGCTGGTCTTTATAAGACGCTATTTCTTTTTTATAAGAAGGTAGCGTGTCAAACTTTAAAAGATATGCCTCTTCCACCTTCAATTTATAATTAATGTAAAGAGCTAGGTTATTTGTAACATCTTTAGCTTCTTCGCTATCTATAGCATCTAAATTCTTTTCGTAGATCCGTTTAAAATCTGTTATTGTTGTTTTTTCTTTGTTGATAGTAACTAAAGTTTTCTCGTTTTGTGAAAAAACATTCATAGCGACTAATAAGGTACAAACTGATAAAATATTATTTTTCATGATATAATTTATTATAGAGATATAATTCCTTTTATTTTTTCTACTTTTCTGTAATATGTAATAATTTCATCTGAAGAATTCAATTTCAAAATTATAGAAACACTTACATATTTGCCCGTTTTAGAGTTTTTTGTATTAATTACGGCCCCTGTGTTATTGAAAATACTTTCTACCTCTGCAACTTGATTATTTGAAGCTGGCACTATAAATTTATACAAATAATCTACAGGAAAGTCTGTAGTATCATCTAGTTGAATCTGTAATTTACTATAAAAATCGTCTTTATCACTCATATATAAAGGTTAAAATCCGCAAAAATTGTCTGCAAATATTTAGGCCACAAAACTACATTAAAAATTAGTTTTATAGAGAGAATGATTTATTTTTGTAAGATGCAACAAAAAATTGTTCTTATTGGTGGTCCTGGAACTGGGAAAACAACTATTATAAATGAGCTTATTAAAAGAGGTTTCTACTGTATGCCCGAAGTTTCTAGAAAAGTTATTCTAAAAGCTAAAAAAGAAGGTATTGAGCAACTTTTTTTAACAGAGCCATTACTCTTTAGTAAAATGCTTTTAGAGGGAAGAGAAGAACAGTATAAACATGCCCAAAACTTAAAAGAAAAAATTATTTTTTTTGATAGAGGAATACCTGACGTGCATGCGTACATGAATTATTTGAATACAATATATCCTGATTATTTTATCAAAAAAAGCAATACATATAAATATACCAAAATTTTTCATTTTTCTCCTTGGAAAGAAATTCATATAACAGATAATGAACGCTATGAATCTTTTGAGGAATCTGAAAAGATTGATACTTTTCTCATAACAGCATATTCAGAATTAGGGTATAAGTTAATTAATGTCCCATTTGCTTCTGTTGAAGAACGTACTAATTTTATTATTAATTCGCTTTCTTGCGAATGATGACTTCACCAGAAAAAATATTAGCAGAATATTGGAGCTTTACTTCTTTTAGAGCACCTCAAAAAGAAATTATAACCTGTGTATTAGAAAACAGAGACGCCATTGCATTGTTGCCAACTGGAGGCGGAAAATCTATTTGCTTTCAAATACCTGCTTTGGCAAAAGAAGGTGTTTGTATTGTTATTTCGCCTTTAATTGCACTCATGCAAGACCAAGTAGCCAATCTTAAAAAGAGAGACATTAAGGCCGTTACAATTCCCTCTGGAAGCAATCAAAATGAAATCGTAACACTATTTGATCAAATTAAATTTGGAAAAGTAAAATTCTTATACATTTCTCCAGAAAGGTTGCAATCTGATTTAATTCAGCAAAAAATAAAAGAATTAGATGTAAACTTAGTTGCCATAGATGAAGCACATTGCATCTCTGAATGGGGCCACGACTTTAGACCTTCTTACAGGAATATTAAAATTTTAAAAGAAATACTACCGGTTGTTACTTTTATTGCTTTAACCGCTACTGCTAATAAAAAGGTACTTGCAGACATTTCAAATAACTTAAAGCTATCGAACCACCAGACATTTAAAAAATCTTTTTTTAGAGAAAACTTAGCATACCAAGTTTTTAAAATTGAAGACAAACTAGGCAGATTGCTGCAAATTTTTACAAAAACAAAAGTTCCTGCTATTATTTATGTAAACTCAAGAAAAAAAACAGAAGAACTTGCCAACTTCTTAAATGCAAATAATTTTAAAAGCACGTTTTACCATGCAGGTTTGTCTACCTTAGAAAAACAATCTGCTTTTAACGATTGGATGACTGAAAAAAAATCCATTATTATTGCTACAAACGCCTTTGGAATGGGAATAGACAAACCAAATGTAGGCTTAGTAATTCATTATAATTTACCTTCTAGTACAGAAAACTACGTTCAAGAAACAGGGAGAGCTGGCAGAAATGGAGAAAAATCTTTTGGGGTGTTGTTATATAATGAAAATGATATTTATTTACAGCAACAACATACAGAAAACTCCATACCTAGTATTTTAGAGGTTAAGGAAGTTCATCAAAAATTATATCAGTTTTTTAGAATTTCAAACGGAGAAATTTTAGAAGAAACCTTCTCGTTTAATTTCCTTGAATTCTGTAAAAAGTATAATTTTCAAGTTTTAAAAACAGATGGAATTCTAAAGCTACTAGTTAACCACGAGATTGTTGAGATGAATACTAGTTTCAATAAAAGAGCTACCTTAAAAGTTATTGGAACGCACTATACTGTTTTAAATTTCTCTAAAAACAATAGTGCTTTTAAGAATTTTATAAATGTACTTTTAAGAACATACGGTGGGCTTTTTGAAGATGAAATAAAAATAGATGAGTTTTTCCTTGCTAAGAAAGCAGGTATTACTTCTACTCAAGTAATAAAGAACTTGAAAATATTAGAAGAACAACACTTGGTAACCTATACTCCGGTAAACGGAACTATTTCTTTAACTTTCTTGCTGCCAAGGGAAGATGATAAAACAATTAATCGCTTTTCTAAAGAAATAAAACAGTTCTTATATTTAAAGAAAGAAAAAGCTATACATTTTATAAAGTTTGTTACTAATAATAAAGTTTGTAGAAGTACGCAGTTACTTTCTTATTTTGATGAAGAAAAAGAAAGCACCTGTGGTATTTGCGACGTTTGTATTGGAAATAAGAAAATAGAGACAAAACACCTAGCATCAAGAATAATTGCTCTTTTAAAAGAAAAAGAACATTTGTCTTCTAAAGAAATTAGTAGTCTTTTAAATATTATTGAAAAAGACATTTTAATATATTTGCACGCTTTATTATCTGAAGACAAAATAGCAATCGATAATCAAAATAAATTTCAACTAAAAATATAAGTATGAGAGATTTGCGCATCATTTTTATGGGTACACCAGATTTTGCTGTAACCATTTTAAAACATTTAGTAGAAAATAAATATACTATTGCTGGTGTTATTACTGCGCCAGATAAACCAGCAGGAAGAGGAAGAAAACTAAATGAATCTGCAGTAAAAAAATATGCAAACTCTCAAAACCTAAACATTCTACAACCTATTAATTTAAAGAATGAAGACTTCTTGCAAGAATTAAAGGCTATAAATGCTAATTTACAAATTGTGGTTGCTTTTAGAATGTTGCCAAAAGCAGTTTGGAAAATGCCAGAATTTGGCACCTTTAATTTACATGCTTCTTTGTTACCTTCCTATAGAGGTGCTGCTCCTATACATTGGGCTATCATTAATGGAGAAACAAAAACAGGCGCTACTAGTTTCTTTATTGATGATAAAATTGATACCGGTGAAATTATACTACAAGAGGAAATTAAAGTTCTAGCTGATGAAACTGTTGGCACTCTGCACGACAAATTAATGCATTTAGGTGCAACCTTAGTTTCTAAAACAGTAGATTATATTAGTAAGGGGAATGTAAAGACAACTAAACAACCAGATTTAGAAGAAAAATCTGCTCCTAAATTAAGCCCCTATAACACGAGAATAGACTGGTCTGATTCTTTAGATAGTATTTATAATAAAATTAGAGGTTTAAATCCTTTTCCTGCAGCTTGGACACTTATTAAAAATAACGATGAAGAAATTTCCACCAAAATTTATGCTGTTAAAAAAGAAATAGCAAATCATAATTTTACCTTTGGAAGAATAATAGCTACCAAAAAAGAATTAAAAGTAGCTGTTAGTCAAGGATACATAATCATAGAAGAAATTAAACTTTCTGGTAAGAAAAAAATGGATGCTAAAAGTTTACTAAATGGGTATTCTTTCTCATCAGAAGCTAAAATGTTGTAAAGCCTCTATGAGTGCGGTTTGTAGCGTTTTTCGATTTACAACACTAGGTTTGTTAACAATTGACCTACTTTTATTAACAAAAAGGGGGTTTTTTAGCACTCAAATTTGCATAAGCCCACAATCCGTCTATATTTGTTAAGCTATTAAGCAAAAAACAACATTATTTAATAATTAAAAAATCAATTTATTATGAACAAATCAGATTTAATCGATGCAATCGCTGCAGACGCAGGAATTTCTAAAGTAGCTGCTAAAGCAGCATTAGAATCTTTTACAGGTAACGTAACATCTTCTTTAAAGAAAGGTGAAAAAGTTGCTTTAGTTGGTTTCGGAACTTTCTCTGTATCTAATAGAGCTGCAAGAAGTGGAAGAAATCCTCAAACTGGAAAAACAATTCAAATTGCTGCTAAAAATGTAGCAAAGTTTAAAGCAGGAGCTGGATTAAGCGGAGCTGTAAACTAAGAATTACAGTCTTAAACTATATAAAAACTCTCTTCTCAGAGAGTTTTTTTTTGTTTAAAATTTTCCTTATATTTCATATAAAAAAATACATGTCTAAACTACACCCTAAAAAAGGCAGGTTATTAGTTGCAGAACCTGCCATTCTAAATGACAATTCTTTTAATAGAGCTATTGTCTTGTTAACTGAGCATACAGCTACTAATTCTGTAGGTTTTATTTTAAATAAACCATTAGAGTATAGTATTAACGATTTATTACCAGATATAAATTGTTCTTTTAATATCTACCAAGGTGGCCCTGTAGAGCAAGATAACTTATACTTTGTGCATAGAATACCGCAACTATTAGATGATAGTGTAGAAGTTTCAAATGGTGTTTTTTGGGGTGGGAATTTTGAACAGCTCAAAAATTTATTAAATGAAGGAACATTAGCAGCATCTGAAATTCGCTTTTTTCTAGGATATTCTGGTTGGGACAAAGATCAACTAACAGAAGAACTAGAAGAGAATTCTTGGTTTGTTGCAGAAAATGATTTTGACAATATCTTTTCTAATGACGAAGAGAGCCTTTGGAAAAATAAATTGCTAGAAAAAGGTGGAAATTATAAGCTTTGGGCAAATGCACCAAAAGATTTTAACCTCAACTAAATCCCTGTAATCTGTAAAACTTTTAAGCTAGCATGTAACTTACCTGCTAAATCTGTATTAAAAGACTTCTTCTTATATTTAGTTACTGCTTGAATGCCCATAATTGCATTGGTAATAAAAACCTCATCTGCTTTCTGAATTTCAAAAGGAGAAATAACAGTCTCTTCAATAGTAAAATCCTTGTTTTTAATCAAAATATCTATCACTTTACTTCTAACAACACCTTTAATACAACCTTCTGTTAAGGCAGGTGTTTTAACAATGTTATTCTTAACAATAAAGATATTTGCATTGGCTACCTCTACAACACCTTTGCGCTCATTAACTAAAATACAGTTATCCAGATCGTTTTCATTGGCATAAATACTTGCCAATGTGTTTAGCATTCTATTATTTGTTTTTATTGTAGATAATAAACCAGAATAATTGTAAAAATCTTTAAAAACATCTATTTCGTAAGTTTCTTTGGTTTTATAATTACTTTCTGATGCTTCAATAAGATAATTAATAGCATTCGTTTTTGGAGTGTACAAACCACCGTCTTTTCTAAAAACATTTAAACGAACTCGAAAGCTAGCACCTTTCTCTAAAACAGCCACTGTTTTTAAAATTTCTTTTTCTAAGAATTCTAATGTAAACTCCATCGGAATTTTCATACGTAACATTCTCATAGAGGCCATTAATCTAAAATAATGGTCTTCCCAAAAAATTACTTTTTCGTGTACTACTTTGATCGTTTCAAAAATGCCGTCTCCGTATTTAAAACCTCTATTATCTGTAGTTAATTTTATGTTTTCTTTGAATAATAATTCGCCGTTAAAATTAATCATTACTTTATTTTTAAGAATTACAAAATTACTACAATTACTTAGATTTTAAACATAAAAAAACCAGCAATCTTGCTGGTTTTTAATATTCTTTTTAGTATCCTCCTAAGCACCAATTGTATGTCTTAATTCTTCTATTTGATTCTCCCAAAGCTGTTTAGATTCCTCTACTTCATCTTCATCGTCTGCAAAATCTGTAACAATTAAAGAAACATCTTTTGTTAAGGCATCTACTTCAATTCTAATTTCAAAAAAGCTATTGTCACCTTCACTTTCTAACCATTTCCAACGAATTCTTTCGTTTGCCTTTTTTGTTACTAACTCAGCTAACTCTTCAGTACCTTCCCACACAAAACTAAATATTTTACCTCTAGAGTTTACCTTGTCTGCAAACCACTCTTGTAAATTAGAAGGTGAAGAAATATATTGATATAGCATGTTTGGAGATGCATGAATAGGGATTTCTAATTCAAATTGTATTTTTTCCATTATTAATCTTGTTGAGCGAGCAATATAGCTATTAATTCTATGTAAAAAAAATTAAAAACACATGTTGATAATCTATAAAAAGTAATTATATTTGCACTCGCAAAAACAATGGCGAGGTAGCTCAGTTGGTTAGAGCGCAGGATTCATAACCCTGAGGTCACGGGTTCAAATCCCGTTCTCGCTACAAATTTTAACCGATTATAAAACAACAGTTTAGTTCACTCTAAACTGTTTTTTTTTGCTTTATATTTAAGTTTTATTACCCTCCTTTTCAAAATTAAACACAATTTATAATAAGAACAACTTACGCTGCCTAAGAGTATTAAATAAAGGCTGGTGCAAGCATCTTTCTCGCACCATAATGAGTTGAAGGTATTATTGAAATAAATATTGGTATAGATTACAAGTCTGAGCTATCGAGTTTTATATAAATAAATTATAATACTAGTCATTTAAAATAAAAAATAATTTAAGATGACAAGTATAACTGCACTAATACTAGTTTTTAACGAATAGCATTCCGTGTGTTTCACCCTAAAAAACATCAAAAACCTTAAACCAAAGATTTTTTTAAAGCTTCTAACTCTACTCCTAAACCGTTAAACATCTGTATAATACTACTCAACTTTAACTCATGTTCTTCATATTCTTGTGTATTAATGCTACAGGTAAATTTCCATAATTCTAAAACCTCAGTAACAGGTACTTCGTATGCTTGGTAACTTGAGTTGTCTGGCTTCAATAAAAAAGATTGCTTCTCCTCTATTAAATTGTCTAAACGCTTATACGTCATCCCATCATCTTTTGTCACAACAATATAAGAATACCCGCTTTTTGCATTTTTAATATCTTCTATAAATTCTGCAACTACATAAGAACCATCTTTCATTGGCAGCATAGAATCTCCTTTTATGGGAAAAGCCCTATGTTTTCCGGTAGGTAAAAAGGGCAACTTTATTTTTTCTAATTGTTCTATATATTCTGGGTCGTCATATCCTAATAAATATCCTGCAGATGCTTTAGAAGGAATAATTTCAATTAAATTCTCATTGTCATGATCTACCGTGATAGGAAACAAGACTCTTTTATTTCCTACTTCAATAAAGGAAACATCTTTTGCTTTTGTCAAATCGTTTTTTATAATAATATCAATTGGAATCCTAAAATATGCAGAAAAATCAATTAAAAAATCGATGGTTGGTGAAGACCTATTCTCTTCATAAGAACTTATTCTTGATCTTGTTACAGATAATTCTTCTGCCAAAGACTCTTGTGTTAACTTCTTTAACCCTCTTAAATGTTTTATGTTTTTTGATAAATTATTCATAATGCTACAATATTGAGCAACAAATGTACGAATTTGTAGCTAATTTTGTACTGTGGAAAAAAATATTTTACATCTCGATTTAGATACTTTTTTCGTCTCTTGTGAACGATTGATTGATAGTAGGTTACAAAAAAAACCTTTATTAGTTGGTGGTACCGGAGACCGAGGTGTTGTTGCAGCTTGTAGTTATGAAACAAGACGATTTGGCGTACATTCTGGCATGTCTATGAAAATTGCCAAAAGACTCTGTCCGGAAGCAATTACCATTAGAGGAGATACGGGTACTTATTCTAGATATTCTGATTTAGTCACAGAAATTATCAAAGAGAAAGTGCCTATTTTCGAAAAAGCAAGTATTGATGAGTTCTATGCAGATCTTACAGGTATGGATGCTTTTTTTGGAAGCTACAAATATGCTTCTGAATTGCGACAGACCATTATCAAAGAAACAGGGTTACCTATTTCCTTCGGAATGTCACAAAATAAAATAGTTTCTAAAGTTGCTACTGGCGAAGCAAAACCGAACAATCAATTATTAATTAATGTAGGTTTTGAGAAAGACTTTCTAGCCCCTTTATCTATTCGGAAAATACCTTCTGTTGGAAATAAAACCTATCAAACATTAAGAAATCTTGGAGTAGATAAAGTAAAGATCATTCAAGAAATGCCTTTAGAAATGATGGTAAGTGTTTTAGGTGCTAACGGAAAAACGATTTGGAAACGTGCAAATGGTATTGACAATCCACCAATTATTGCTTTTCATGAACGCAAATCTTTATCTACAGAAAGAACCTACAATAAAGATACTATTGATATGGTAAAACTAAAAGCAACCCTATTTGCAATGGCAGAAAACTTGGCATATCAACTAAGAAAAGGCGATAAATTAACGGGAGTTTTAAGCGTGAAAATTCGGTATTCAGATTTTAACACCTACAGTAAACAGATAAAGATTCCGTATACAAGTGCAGATCATATTATTATTCCTGCAGTACTAGAATTGTTTAAAAAATTATATCAGAGACGTTTACTTATTCGTCTGGTAGGTGTAAAAGTATCTGATATTGTGAGTGGTAATTATCAAATAAATCTTTTTGATGATACCGAACAAATGCTAGACTTATACAATGCAATGGATACTGTTCGAAATAAGTACGGCGAACTAAGTATTATGAGAGCATCTGCAATGGGTGCAAAATCCATCGGTCGATTTAGTAATCCGTTTAACGGCGAACCTCCTTTGGTTTTAGCACATAGAAAACAATAGTACATGTATCTAAATTGTCATTCTTATTACTCCTTGCGCTACGGAACCTTTTCTGAAGTGGAGCTGCTAGAACTTGCCATAGAGAATAATGTAAATTGTATTGCGCTTACAGACATCAACAATACTTCTGCTTGTATGAATTTTGTGCAACAGGCTAAAAAACAAAACATAAAACCTATTATTGGAGTCGATTTTAGAAATGGAAATACTCAGCAATTTATTGCCATTGCAAAGAATAATAAAGGTTTTGAAAATATCAACCGCTATTTATCTTCTTTTTTAGAATCAAAAACTCCCATTCCAGAGAAACCAAAATCTTTAGAAGAGGTGTTTATTATCTATCCTTTTGAAAAAGTATTAGAGTTGAATCTTACTTCTTTTGCTGAAAATGAATTTATAGGAATTTCTATTGCTGAAATAAATAAACTCCAGTTTTCCTATTTAAAAAAGCATGAAGACAAATTAGTGATACAACAGCAAGTAACCATCCGAAATAAAAAAGACTTTAACGCACACCGACTTTTACGCGCCATAGACAACAATACCTTATTAAGTAAACTATGCACAACAGAAGAGTGCTTAGAAACAGATGTAATGCGTTCTGCAGATGTATTACAGGAGCACTTTAAAGAGTTCCCGTTTGTAATTACCAATACAAAAAGACTCTTGCAACAATGTACTATCGACTTTGGATTTGATACTGCCCGCAAAAATCAGAATTTACAAGTGTACTGCCATAATTTTGATGAAGATTGTAAAATGTTATTACAACTTTGTAATGACAAACTTCATAAACGATACCCAATTCCAACAGAGAAAGTACATGCGCGACTTCAGAAAGAATTAAAAGTAATTATAGAATTAAAGTTTGTTTCATTCTTTTTAATCAATTATGACATTATAAATCATGCAAAGAAAAATAACTTTTTTCACGTAGGTAGAGGAAGTGGTGCCAATAGTATTGTAGCATATATTATTGGAATTACAGATGTAGATCCTATTGAACTAGATTTATATTTCGAACGATTTATCAATCCGTTTAGAGCTTCTCCACCAGATTTTGATATTGATTTTTCCTGGAAAGATAGAAATACGGTAACGCAATATATCTTTGATCGATTTGACAATGTTGCCTTATTAGCAACCTATAATACCTTTAAATACAGAGCTGTTGTTAGAGAATTAGGAAAGGTATTCGGTTTACCAAAAGAAGAAATTGACAAGTTAAGTAAAAGAGTTGCTGGCCATAAACTAGATGACATTTCTAAACTGGTGTTAAAATATGGCAAACTCATAGAGGGCTTTCCTAATTACGTGAGTGTACATTCTGCTGGAGTTCTAATTTTAGACAAACCTATTCATTATTATTCTGCCACCAGCTTGCCCCCAAAAGGATTTGCGACCGTTCAGTTTGATATGAACATTGCAGATGATGTAGGTGTTTTTAAATTCGATATTTTAGGACAACGCGGTTTGGCAAAAATTAAAGATGCGTTGGCAATTATTAAAGAGAATCACCCTAATGCTCCAGAAATAGATATTACAGATATTGAACGTTTTAAGAAAGATAAAAAAATTAATAATTTATTAAAAACAGGTGGTGTAATTGGTGCGTATTATGTCGAGTCTCCTGCCATGCGCGGATTGATGCAGAAATTGCAAACACAAGATTACTTGGGTTTGGTTGCTGCAAGTTCTATTATTAGACCTGGCGTTTCGGGATCTGGCATGAAAGAAGAGTTTATTAAAAGGCATCGGTTTCCTGAGAAAAGAAAAGAAGCACATCCTATATTATTAGAAATTATGCCAGAAACCTATGGTGTTATGGTGTACCAAGAAGATGTGATGAAAGTTGCTAATAAATTTGCAGACTTAACACTGGGTGAAGCTGATGTATTACGAAGAGGTATGAGCGGTAAATACCGTTCCGTGGAAGAGTTTAAAGCTGTTGAAGACAAATTTGTTTCTAATTGCAGAAAAAAAGGACATAAAGATGCTTTGATATTTGAAGTGTGGAATCAGATTAAAAGTTTCGCGGGCTATGCTTTTGCCAAAGGACATTCGGCTTCCTATGCAGTAGAAAGTTATCAGAGTCTATTTTTAAAATGCTACTACCCTATTGAATTTATGACAGCTGTTTTAAATAATGGTGGTGGTTTTTATTCCGCAGAACATTATATACATGAAGCTAAGATGTGTGGTGCACTTATAGAGCTTCCTTGCATTAACCACAGCGATCATGCAAATAAGGTAAAAGGAAAAACGATTTATTTGGGTTTTGGATATCTTAAAAATGTGGAACAATTAACCATTCAGCGTATTTTAACAGAACGTCAATTGTTTGGTGATTTTCCTTCTTTAGATAATTTTATAGATCGTATAGCCATCTCTATAGAACAATTAACGGCACTAATTCGTATCAATGCTTTTAGAGGTATGAAAGTACCCAAAACTAGACTCCTTTGGAAAGCGACTTTCAAACTAAATAACACAAAAACAGAGCAAGTACAAGAACAAGTGAAATTGTTTCATTTGCAACACCAGAATTATGAAATTCCGCCACTAAGTAACCATTGGTTAGAAAATGTATATGATGAAATAGAACTACTCGGGTTTTCAATTCATAATTATTTCTCATTAGTAACAGATACATTTTGTCCGCATATAAAAGCGAAAGAAATGCCCCAATTTACAAATCAGAATGTACTTTTATACGGCCAATTAGTGACTACACGTTTCAATAAAACATCTCAAGGAAAACTCATGCGTCTAAGTACTTTTATTGATATAGATGGTAATTATTTTGATGCAGTACATTTTACGGATGTAGTGAGTCTATATCCTATAAATGGTATGGGAATTTACGCCTGTTATGGTAAAATTACCAATCGTTTTGATTTTTGTAGCATGAATGTACTCAAGTCTAAAAAAATGAGCATTGCTGGTGATCCTAGGTTTTGATTGAAAAAAAAATTACAATTAAGAGACTTCTTTATTTAACGAAAACCCCTATTTCATCTCTAATTACCAAATTAAAAATAAAAAAAACATCATTTTCACAAGCTAACTGTTTCAGTATGAAAGCGATTAAAAAAATGCTTTTTTTTTCTAAAAAAAATGCTTGCAGATGTTAAAAAACATTCTATATTTGTAGCTCTTTACCACGCGAAAGTAGCTCAGTTGGTAGAGCGTCAGCCTTCCAAGCTGAATGTCGCCAGTTCGAACCTGGTCTTTCGCTCAAAAAGCCTTATTAGAAATAATAAGGCTTTTTTAATGCTTTATTTTTAGCAAATTCAAAAATCAATTCACGATTCAAAAGAACATTTTTTTTAGTTATAAAGCTTTTAATTTATCTCCGAATAACAGCAACAATATAATAGGAACAGCTAATAAACTAACCATAAATGTATTTGTAGAAAATAAAGAAGGATTTAATAGTAACGTAATTGCAAAGCCACCAATTGCGCCACCTAAATGTGCGGAATGACCAACATTACCTATTTGTTTTTTCATGCCGTAAATAGAGTATAATAAATAGCCTACTCCAAAAATATAACCCGGAATTGGTATCGGAATAAAAAATAAATACAACTCCATTTCTGGATATAATAGTATCGAAGAATACACAATACCTGAAACGGCACCAGAGGCACCAACAGCACTATAAAAAGATTCGTTTTTATGATATTTAAGAGAATACAAACTACCTCCTAATAAGCTTAGAAAGTAAATTATTAGAAAATCAGGAATTCCTAATATGCCAGCAACAATACCTCCAAACAAGTATAAAGCATACATATTAAATCCTAAATGTGCCCAATCTACATGCAAAAAACCAGAAGTAAGCATTCGTATTTTTTCCCCAGATACAATTTTTCCTATTTGAAATTTATATGTATTCAAAAAATTATAATCACTAAAGCCTTTCATAGAAACCAAAACATTGGCTATTATAATGAATAATACGGCGCTATTTATATTTTCTATCATATCACAAACATAATAAAAAGGGATTACTAAAATCTCTTTTCGTTTTAAATTTATATACGATATTTGCAGAACTAAAATTCTGTTATGCAATTTATTCTTTTTGCGATTACCTATCCTATTATTTGGATACTCTCTAGACTTCCTATGAGGATATTATATATGAAATCTGATTTCTTTTACTTTTTAATTTATTATGTTTTCAGATATCGCAAGCAGGTAGTCTTAGATAATTTAAAACTAGCTTTCCCAGAAAAACCTGAAGTAGAACTTTTACGAATAAGAAAAAAATTCTTTAAACATTTAATGGACCTAATGGTGGAAAGTGTAAAAGCGTTTTCTATTTCTGAAAAAGAAATTTTGAAAAGATATACATACAGCAATCCTGAATTGGTAAATAAATATGCAGCGGAAGGAAGAAGTATTGCTTTAATGGGTGCACATCAATCAAATTGGGAATGGTCTATTAGCTTACCAAAGGTCTTAAATATTGATATGTATGGCGCTTATACAAAACTGAATAACACTTATTATGAAAAAGTAATTCGAGATTCTAGAGAAAAATTTGGCGTAATTGGTTATAAAACTTCAGAAATGGTAAGAGGGATGCAAAAGCGTTTTTCAGACAAACAACAAGGTGCATACATTTTATTAAGTGATCAATCTCCGCAACTGCATAAAACATATTATTGGAGAGAATTTTTCAATATTAAAGTACCCATTCATACAGGTGCAGAAATGTTATCTAAAAGATTTGATTTAGTAGTAATTAATTATGTGACTAAAAGAGTAAAAAGAGGATATTATACAACCGAATTCCAATTAATTACAGATACACCAAAAGACTTTAAAGACTATCAAATTACAGATTTATACACAGAGTTAACAGAAAAAAATATTTTAGAGCAGCCAGAATATTATCTATGGTCTCACAAAAGATTTAAGCACAGAGATAAAGTTCCTACTAAGTTTCAATAACTAAAAGCTAAACCATTCTTTTACCAAATCTAACCATAAAGAGCTCATAAGTAAATAAAGCACCAAAAGTGGCCATTTCTGAGTATCTATTTGCTTCGAAAGAACTAACTTTATGTAGTGTTTTAATTTTTTATAGGATAATACAATCGTCCAGTAACAATCCAGCCTGTATCTATTAAATCTTGTTCACCATAAGATGATTGAAATTTTTGATATATGCAAACTATATTTTCTCTAAATTGATTAAAACACTGTTCTCAGCTCATTATTTTATTCTTTAAAACAACCGAAACTTACCACCTATTAAGATATTGTTTTGAAAAAAGTAAAAACTTTGTAATGCAGAATCTACAGCACTTAAAGAAGTCTTAATATCTGGCATATTAATATACCCAATCTTATAATCTGCCTGAATATAAAAATGCTTTAAGAAAGTTATATTTAAACCTGCACCCCCAGAAATACCCCAACCAGACAAATGATAATCGTCATGTCTTTCTTTACCTAATAAAGACGTATCTGTTTTTGGATATAAAACTCCAGCTCCAAAACCTTCTGTAATGTTTATTTGCAGGTTATCTAATTCTAAACCAAACCAATGGTCAATATTATCAAAACGTTTTACCTCTATATTTAAATAATTTAAACCGTCTGTATGTTCAAATCTTAAGAAATCTTCTGCTAATTGAATATTTTCACCCGTATAAGTACCGTCATACCTTGCATTACCTATGTTAATTTCTCCATCAATTGTAACATTTTGATCATCTACCATCACATATTTCATATGGTCTACGCCAATAGAAACCGTATAATTTTCTTTAAAAAAATATCCAATTCTATAATTTGTTTGTGGTATAGTAATATTAGCAGGATTGAAATAACTATTAACGGAAAATTTAGTTTGTCGATCTTGTGCTCTTACGTTAGACAATGTAAAATCATAATCGGCTCCTTGAAATCGAATATCAGAATTAGAATAACTTGCCCAGTTCCATCCCCAATACACAAAAAATTTACCTTTGTTTGTAATCTTATTCTTTGCAGTAACTAGTGCGCTATGTTGCCCTATTGTAGAAGTAACGCAGAAAAAAAGTGCAACTAAAATGATAATATATGTTTTCAAAATTTTAATTAATTTTTAAATAATCTCCTTTATTTCATTGATAAAACGTACAGCTAAATCATCTGCTGCTTGCTGAGATTTTGCTTCTGTATAAATTCTAATAATTGGCTCTGTATTCGACTTTCTTAAATGAATCCATTCATCTGCGAAATCTATTTTCACACCGTCAATTGTATTTACATCTTCATACCTATATGTTAACGCCATTGTTTCTAAAATCTTATCAACATCTATCTCTGGCGTTAATTGAATTTTATTTTTACTCATAAAATAACTTGGATACGAATCTCTTAAATCTTTACAAGACATTTTCTTGTTTGCCAAGTGCGATAAGAACAAGGCAACACCAACCAAAGAATCTCTACCATAATGAGATGCAGGATAAATGATTCCTCCATTTCCTTCTCCACCAATGACCGTATTTGTCTCTTTCATTTTAAGTACCACGTTTACTTCACCAACTGCACTTGCAGTATACGTTCCACCATGTTTTTGCGTAACATCTCTTAATGCTCTAGAAGAAGATAAATTAGAGACCGTATTTCCACCACCTAATTTTCCTAAAACATAATCGGCACAAGCAACTAAAGTATACTCTTCACCAAACATAGAACCATCTTCAGAAACCAACGCCAATCTATCTACATCAGGATCTACAACAATTCCAAAATCTGCATTCTCTTTTACAACAAGATTAGAGATATCTGTTAAATGTTCTTTTAAAGGTTCTGGATTGTGAGGAAATTCTCCATTCGGAGTACAATATAATTCTATACATGCTACGTTCAATTCTTTCAGTAAAGCAGGAATAAAGATTCCTCCAGTAGAATTTACACCATCTACTACTACTTTAAAGTTTGCGTTTTTAATAGCCTCTATATCAACTAACTCTAAGTTTAAAACTTCTTGAATATGTTTTACTAAATATGAATTATCTTTCGAATAGGTTCCTAAATTGTCTACATCTGCGAATTCAAAAGCTTCGCTTTCTGCCAATTCAAGAATTTTTTCTCCTTCTGCTCCGTTTAAAAACTCTCCTTTTTCATTTAGTAATTTTAAGGCATTCCATTGTTTAGGATTATGAGATGCTGTTAAAATAATTCCGCCATCTGCATTTTCTAACGGCACAGCTACTTCTACTGTTGGTGTTGTAGATAGTCCTAAGTCAATAACATCAATTCCTAAACCAACTAAAGTATTTGCAACCAAACTAGAAATCATTTTCCCAGAAATACGTGCATCCCTTCCTATTACTACTTTTATATTTTTCTTATCAGAGTTTCTTGCAATGATAAATGCACCGTATGCAGATGCAAATTTCACAGCATCTATAGGTGTTAAATTATCGGCAGTTTTACCTCCAATAGTTCCTCTAATTCCTGATATTGATTTTATTAATGTCATTCTTTTTATTTTACCTTTTAATTAACGCCACAAAGATAATTCTATTAAGTGGTTATTTAAAATAATTTAACACGTAGAAAAGTCTAAGATATTTATTTTAATTTTAGGTCGTTACCTCAGTAATTATTGTAATTATTTAAGCTTTGACATGAAGTGTAAACATCAAGAAAGCTCTCAAACCTAAAGCTTTTAGAGAACACAAAAATCAATTTAAATCTCTTTTCCCACAAAACAAGCATAGAGATAAACATAGCTTTATGCTGTTTACATTCGTTAAATTTAAAACAAGAAAAAGCCGATGCAAATTGCATCGGCTTTCAAATACTATAAATAGTTACTGTTACTTAAAAGAAATTATTTCTTCTTTTTAGTACCCGCTTCCATTTTCTCTTTAAGAGCTGCTAAACCACCGATGTCTCCAAGTGTAGTTTTTTCTGCATCTGCAGATTTCTTAACAGCTGTTTTTACATTTCTCTTTTCTTCCTCTTTAAAGATAGAAGTATGAGAAACGACAACTCTTCTGTATTCCTTAGAAAATTCTAATACAATAAATGCTATTGTATCTCCCTTTCCTAATTTAGAACCATCCTCTTTTTCTAAGAATCTTGTTGGTGCAAAACCTTCTACGCCATCTGCGAAAGATACTACTGCTCCTTTATCATTCTTTTCTTTAATAGTTCCTTCATGTGTAGAACCGATTGCATATGTAGCTTCATGTGCATCCCAAGGATTATCTTGTGTTTGCTTATGACCTAAGTTTAACTTTCTGTTCTCTACATCTAATTCTAATACTTGAACCTCTAACTTGTCTCCAACAGTTACAAAATCTGATGGATGTTTGATTTTCTTCGTCCAAGATAAATCAGAAATATATACTAAACCGTCTATACCTTCTTCTAATTCTACAAAAACACCAAAGTTTGTATAATTTCTTACAGTACCAGTGTGTGTAGAACCTACAGGATATTTAGTTGTAATATCTGTCCAAGGATCTGGATGTAATTGTTTGATACCTAAAGACATCTTACGGTCTTCTCTATCTAAAGTTAAAACTTGCGCTTCTACTTTATCACCAACTTTTACAAAATCTTGTGCAGAGCGTAAGTGTGTAGACCAAGACATTTCAGAAACGTGAATTAACCCTTCTACTCCTTGTTCTACTTCTACAAATGCGCCATAATCTGCAATTACTACAACTTCTCCAGTAACTTTATCACCTACTTTTAAAGTATCGTTTAAAGCTTCCCAAGGATGCGCAGATAATTGTTTTAAACCTAATTGTATTCTAGATTTATTATCATCAAAATCTAAAATTACAACGTTTAATTTTTGATCTAATTCAACAACCTCATTCGGGTGGTTAATTCTAGACCAAGATAAATCTGTAATATGTACTAAACCATCTACACCACCTAAATCTACAAACACACCATAAGAAGTAATATTTTTAACAATACCTTCTAATACTTGTCCTTTTTCTAGTTGACCAATGATTTCTTTTTTCTGTAATTCAATATCTGCTTCAATAAGCGCTTTGTGAGAAACTACAACATTTTTAAATTCATGGTTGATTTTCACAACTTTGAATTCCATTGTTTTTTCTACGTATTGATCGTAATCTCTAATTGGCTTAACATCAATTTGAGATCCTGGTAAGAATGCTTCGATACCGAAAACATCTACAATCATACCACCTCTTGTTCTACATTTAACAAAACCGTTTACCACTTCACCAGTTTCATGAGCATTATTAACACGTTCCCATGCTTTAATAACTCTTGCTTTCTTGTGAGATAATACTAATTGTCCAGAAGAATCTTCTCTCTTGTCAACTAATACTTCAACAGTATCACCTTCTTTTAAACCTTGGTTGTAACGAAATTCGTTTAAAGAAATAACTCCTTCAGATTTAGAATTGATATCGATGATTGCATCTCTATCAGTAATTCTGATTACAGTTCCTTCAATTACATCACGCTCATTTACGAAACCTACAGTTCCTTCTAACGCTTGCTCAAAATCTTTTAATTTTGCTTCATCAACAGCTTCAATACCTTGTTCGTATTTGTGCCAGTTAAAATCTGCTAAAAATTGTTTTGGGTCTACAGCTTCTACAGCTGTTTCTACAACAGCTTCAGTAGCCGTTTCTTGTACTTCAGTAGCAACTACTTGCTCTTCAGTGTTTTTTGTTTCTTCAGACATTTCTGAAAATAATTTTTGTATCTTATTGTTTTACAGATTCTTAACAATTAAAACAGCAAGAGATGTTTTTATGATTTTTGTTTATTTTTCCTTTCTTGAATCTGTTCTTGTAAAAAGGAATGCAAATTTACAAAAAATACTTGATTTTAAAGGTATTAGATATTAAATATTTACTTTAATTAATAGAATTATAGGAACTAATTTTAAATATTTAGACTAATTTTAATGATCATAATATTTATATCTACCAATCGAAAGACTTATGAAATACAAACTAACTAATTTATATTATATTCTACTTATTTCATTTGTGAAAATTCGTAAAATCAGTGTCTAAAAACTACCTTTGCATTTTTTAATACCTATTTGGTGATTTAATAAAGATGGATAAACATACACAAGATTTAGTTGATAAAGGAATAATGCTTCCTCTAATGGAAGAATTCTACACAATACAAGGTGAAGGTTCTCATACAGGAACTGCTGCTTACTTTATTAGAGTTGGTGGTTGTGATGTTGGGTGCCATTGGTGTGATGTAAAAGAAAGTTGGAATGCCGATTTACACCCACCAACACTAGCAGATACTATTGTGGCTAACGTTACCAAAAATGCAAAAACTGTTGTTATTACGGGCGGTGAGCCATTAATGTGGTCTATGGATTATATTACAAATCTTTTACAAGAAAATAACATTAAAACACATATTGAAACTTCTGGAGCATATTCATTCTCTGGAAAATGGGATTGGTTTTGCCTATCTCCAAAGAAAACAAAATTACCCTTAGCCGAGTGTTATCCAGAAGCAGATGAGTTAAAAATGATTATTCATAATACCTCTGATTTCGATTTTGCCGAACAAGAAGCTGCGAAAATTAGTGAAAAATGTAAGCTATATTTACAACCAGAATGGAGTAAAAAAGAAAAAATGACTCCTTTAATTGTAGACTATGTGATGAAGAATCCAAAATGGAAAATTTCGCTCCAAACTCATAAATTTTTAAATATTCCATAAGTATATTTTTTAAGAAGCTCTTTTCTGTATTCAATACTCGTTTTATTTGTTCCTTAAAAAACCTCAAAAAAAAATTAATCAGAGACTAAAGAGTAAATATACTCTTATAATTATAAAATAATTCTATCTATTACAGAACAAATTTTATCAAATTGCTCTGTAATTCCCATGTCAGAATTATCAAATTCAATAGCGTCATCAGCCATTATTAAAGGAGAATCTTTTCTAGTAGAATCTATTCGATCTCTTTCTTGAACGTTGAAAAGAATGTCCTCAAAAGAAACATTATCACCAATAGCTATCAATTCATTATAGCGTCTCGTTGCCCTTTTGTCTGCAGAAGCCGTCATAAATAGTTTTAAATGTGCGTTTGGAAAAACTACTGTACCAATATCTCTTCCATCCATCACAATACCTCCTTGTTTACCCATTTCCTGCTGTTCAGAGACTAATTTCTTTCTAACCTCAGAAATTGTAGCTATTTTACTTACGAATTGCGAAACCTCTAATGTTCTAATTTCTTTTTCTACATTGACGTTATTTAAAAACATTTCAGCAAAACCTAAATTCATATTAAACTGAAAAGAAAGCGTAATCTCTTTCAAATTCTTAATAAGATTGGTTTGATCCATAAAGTCATTAGTTATAAAATTATTTTGCATAGCAAATAGCGCGACTGCTCTATACATTGCTCCCGTATCTACATATATAAAATTATATTTTTTTGCTATTAATTTAGCAATTGTACTTTTCCCTGTTGATGAAAAACCATCTATAGCAATTGTGATTTTATTATTCATTTAATATCTTCTATTATCTAAATCTATTTCTAAACTAAAAGTACTAACATTAGCAGCAGAGTGAAATTTAGAGTGTGCATAATTAAATTTAAATCTATTCATTTTTATTCCAAAACCAAAAGAAATTCCGCTAAAAGTTCGGGCATTTTGTAATTTTAATTCTGCTGCCCTCCTAAAGTTATAACCTACTCTTATATTTATTAATTTTTCTGGAAACAATTCTGCTCCTACAATAAAGTGTCTAAAAGCATTTCCAATAAAACTAATATTTTTTTGTGTAATATTACCTTCTAAATCTGTTGTTTGTTCTGATGGGTTTGGAACTGAGACCATCCATTGTTGCAAATTATCTATAGTAACATACCACTTTAAAGGTACATATTGTAACTTATAACTACCTCCAAATGCTAACTCAAAAGGTAGTTCCTCATTCTGTCCATTAAAACTAGTTATCTGAGTACCCAAATTACGAGCTACTAATGTAAAAGAAAATGGCTTAAAAGGACTGTGATATAAAAAAGCTAAATCGGCAGCTATACCCGATGAAGAGTAGCTACTAATCTGTGATGTAATTAATTTTAAATTAGCACCAAAATAAAAATTAGAATGTGGAAAATTGTATGCATATCCTAAAGAAATGGCAATATCATTTGCTCCAAAATTCCCAGTTTCATTCCCTTGTTCGTCTGCACCAACTATAGTACCGTAATCTAAATACTTTATGCTCGCATGTATCGTTCCAAATCGACTAGAAATTTCTCTCGCATAAGAAATAGAACCAATATTTATTCCAGCTAAATAACTGGAATAATTGACCGATAATTTTCTATCCAATTCACTACTTATTGTAGATGGATTCCAAATGGGTTGATTTACATCGTCTATAAATGTAAGTACTTCACCACCTAAAGCTATTTGTCGAGCAGATGTTGAAATATTTAAAAATTGATAAATATTCTCTCCACCTACTTGTGCAAACAGGAATGTAGGGAAAATAAAAAGTAAAATAGGAAATTTTAATTTCATATGGTAGCAAAGAAACAAAGTATAAAAACAATAACGAAAATAAACTTCAAAAAATATATATTTAAGTATAATTATTAAGTACCCTATTTTTTTCATAAAAAAACCTCATATCGTTAGATATGAGGTTTTATACATCTTGTTATTTCAAGATTAAGAAAGGCGGCGACCTACTCTCCCACATAAATGCAGTACCATCGGCGCTATTGGGCTTAACT
>Ga0209534_10001775_pt1 | contig 22224 bp, 22 predicted proteins | sample COG_07_FD_184751 | JGI IMG/M metagenome (GOLD analysis project Ga0209534, IMG submission 184751) | Pelagic Microbial community sample from North Sea - COGITO 998_met_07 (SPAdes) (version 2) | ecosystem: Environmental > Aquatic > Marine > Neritic zone/Coastal water | place: Helgoland, sampling...
CAACTTCGCTGTTGAATCCATTGAACAAACCTTCAATGGCACTGCTGATTTTGGCAAACGTGTCACTGCCACCATCTCTCGCAATGGTGATTTAATTCAGCAAATGTACCTTGAAGTTGAAACCCCTGCTATGACTGGTTCTGGTTCTATGTTTACATATGGATTTGGTAATGCTCTTGTTAAACAAGCCGAAATTGAAATTGGTGGTCAACTCATTGACCGTCAATACGGCAACTGGATGAACATCTGGACTGAACTTACCACCCCTGAAGGTAAACGTGCTGGTTATGATGATATGGTCGGAAACAAAGCCACTGGTCATAGCCAAACTGGTAGTGTTTCTGCTGAATCTAAACAACGTTTCTATGTTCCCCTTCAATTTTGGTTTAACCGCAACCCCGGTCTTGCTCTTCCCCTTATTGCTCTTCAATACCACGAAGTCAAACTTAACCTCGAACTTCGCCCCACTACTGAATTAACTAATACTGCTTCAGTTGATGAAACTAGTGGTCTTACTTGCAAACTCTATGTTGACTACATCTACCTTGATACCGATGAACGTCGCCGTTTCGCCCAAGTCAGCCACGAATACCTTATTGAACAAGTTCAATTTACTGGTGCTGAATCTATTGCCGCTGACTCCACCACCAAAAACGTCACCCTTAACTTTAACCACCCCGTTAAAGAACTTGTCTGGGTTCACACTAACACCGCCAATGCCACTGCTGGTGCCTCTACTGGTAACAGATGGTTTAACTATGCTGGTTGCACTTCAGCATCTGATGATGTTGATTCTTTCACCTCTGCTCTTCTTCAACTTAACGGTCATGACAGATTTTCTGTCCGTTATGCCGACTATTTCCGTAAAGTCCAAAACTACGAACACCACTGCCGTGTTCCCCGTGTTGGTAGTGATTTAGTTACTGATGACCACCGTCAACAATACATCTACACTTACTCCTTTGCCCTCTCCCCTGAAGAACACCAACCCAGCGGAACCTGCAACTTTTCCCGCATTGACAATGCCGTTCTTCAACTTAAATATGGTGCTGAATCTACCTTCAACGCCCAAGACCAAGCCATGAACCTCAACGTCTATGCCGTTAACTACAACGTCCTCCGCATTATGTCAGGCATGGGGGGTTTAGCTTACAGTAATTAGAAAATAATAAGTTGTATTTTCTATAAGGTCTAATGCATTTAAACTAATTAATTTTTTTCTATTTTTTAATTAATAATTATTATAAAATTAAAATAATAAATTCATAAATATTTTACAAAATAAAATTGCAAATTAAAAATTGAGTTTTAAATAATTAATACAATCATTATAATCATTATAATTATTGAATAATATAAAATGACATCTATCAATATGATATGTGGAAAACGTAGAGATATAGTAAAAATAGATGATAAAATTATTACATTACAAAATTCTTATAATTTAATTACAGATGATAATGGTAGTAAGCATTATGAAATAGAAACTAATAATAAAATAAAATTTAAAATCAATGAAGAATATTTATTAAAAATTATTTGTGTGAAAGTATATGATATTTTTTATTATCCTCGTTGGTTTTATAAAGATAAAAAAATATTTGCAAATATACAAACTATTGATGATAATTTTAATATAAATATTGTAAAATATTTATTTGATAAAATTAAAAATACTAAATTTAGATATACAATTAGAAGTGATGATGAATATGATTACAGATTTGAAAATATAAAAACAAATATAAAAATTAATACTATATCACAAAGTAATACATCATCAAATAATATACCAATAATTATAAATAAAAAATTTAAAAAAATGAGTTTACCACCACTATTTTATAGAGCGGAAGATATAAAAGATATAGTTATATTTGTAAATATCCAATTATTATGAAAGAACAAATTGATGGCAAAATATTTACAACATTAGATGAATTTAAACTACATAGTGAGGTAAAACTAAATGAAATCCTAACCACCGAACAACCTAATAGTATTATTTATACATTAGATTCATTTTTAGATTATCTAAATACTAAAAAAATACCTAAATATATAGACCCTAGAATAAAAGATAGACTAAAAAATAATATTACAACAGTGCAAACTACAATAAATACATCAGAACCTATATTATTACTATATAATAATACCTATACATATAAAAGTGATGATAAATTTACTTTTATCGATAATGGTAAAAATTCTAGAGACATAACTATTAAGATATCAAACAATATAAAGGATAATATTAGATTTTCAGGTTCTGGAAGTAAAAAACTAACAAATGAAGAAAAATTATGTCATACACTTATGAATAGATATTTTATATTAATAATACATGAAAATAATATAAATTTAGAAATTCATAAAGATAATTTAACAACTATAAATAATAATAATAATAATAATAATAATAATATAGTTAATAAAAATACAACTGGTAAAAAAACACTTAGTGATTTAATAATTGATGGATATAAATTTACACATTTTAATGAGTTTAAGAAACATACAGAAAAAATAATTAAAGATATAATGATTTCTATAATACCAGATAATTTATTTACAATAGATACTATAAATACTTATTTTATAAATAAAATAAATGATAAAAGATACAATAAACCTATACCATTATTAACTAATAATTATCCTATACTTACTACCTAATTTATTATATTTTTAATTATATTTTTAATTCTGTTATCAATAAAATCTTTATTTTTTTAATTCTGTTATCAATAAAATCTTTATTTTTTTAATTCTGTTATCAATAAAATCTTTATTTTTTTACCTTTTTAAATTCAATTATAAACTATAGTTTAACTTTTTATATATTAATAATAAAAATACAATATATCAACAATAAATTTAATTTCAAATTTTAAAATCTAAATTAAACTATATTAATTAAAATCTAAATTAAAATTAAATAAATAAAATAAACTCTAATTATAATTATTAAATTATTATTAATTTAACAAATGACAGTTTTATATGAATTATATACTACATTTGTTAAAGAAAATTGGAAATGGTATACTGTCTATTTAATAACATTTATATCATTACCGTTACAAAATATTGCGGTTCCGCATTATTATGGAGAAGTTATAAGTAGTTTAAAAGATGCTAATTTAAAAAAATCCAAATATTTATTTGCTATATTATTAGGAATATGGTGTTTAATACAAGTATTTCATATTGCTATTTCATATATAGATAATTATATATGGCCTAAATTTCACGCCTATGTTAGACAATTTTTCTTTGATTTAATTGTAGACCGTTATAATCAAAATTATAAAGAATTACAAATAGGAGATATTCTTACAAAATTAATAAAATTACCTTGGATTTTAGATGATGTATCTAATCAAATACAAAGTTTCGTATTAACCAATAGTATTCTTATTGTCTCTAATTTCGTATATCTTTATCAAAACCATTTTTCATTAGGCTTTATTTATTTAGGATGTGTAGCAGTTGTATTTTTAATGTCTCGTCTTTATTTTAATAGTTGTAATCATAATATTAAGAGTGTAGAAGAAAAATACGATAACTGTCACGAAGAAATAGATGATGCTTTACAAAATTTATTATCTATTTATACTAGTAAAAAAATACCTGATGAAAAGAAACGCCTTTATGATATTAATGAAGATACTAAAAATGAACAGAAAAATTCGGGTTTATGTAATCGTAAATTTAAAATATACTTTTCTATAGTAAATATATTTTTATTCTTATCTCTTAATTATGTAGGCTATAGTTTATTTTTAAATGGTAAGATAAAAGTAAATAATCTGGTTAGTGTATTTATTATTAACTATACTATTCTAGGTTCTCTTATAACTCTTTATTCATCAGCCAAAGATTTTATGAATACTAAAACACATATTGAATTAATAGATAGTTTTATAGACGAATTACCTAAATCAAATACTGCAAATAAAACTAAAACTATACCTAATCCAGAACAAGGTTTAGATATTAGATTTAAAGATATTGATTACACACACGATAATGCTAAAGAACAATTATTTAATAAATTAAATCTTAGAATTAAAAAATTCGAAAAAATAGCAATATTAGGAGGTATTGGTAGTGGTAAATCTTCCTGTATGAAATTATTAGTATCCTTACAAACATTTCAAGGTGGTAATATTTACATTAATGAAGTTCCAATCACTGAAATTGATGTTGATAATTTAAGACAAACTATTATTTATATTCCTCAACATCCTAAATTATTTAATAGAACATTAAGAGAAAATTTAACTTATGGCTTACCACCAGAAATAACAGCAGAACATATATTAAAATTTATGAAAGAAAATGGATTTATAGAATTAGAAGACATATTTAGAAAACGTATGGATGAAAAAGTTGGCAAAGGAGGGCAAAATTTTAGTGGAGGGCAAAAAGGAACAATATGGTTTTTAAGAGCAGCAATGCAAAATGCCAATCTAATTATTGCCGATGAACCTACTAGCGCACTTGATCCACAAAGTAAAGCACAAATAAAGAAAATGATTGATATTATAGCAAAAAAGAAAGCAGTTATTGTCATTACACACGATAATGATATGACAAAAGGTATGGATAGAGTAATTACATTTGATAAAGGTAAAATTATAAGCGATGTCAAACCAAATGGAAAAAAATAGAAAAAAAATTGTTTTAATGAAAAAATTGATTTTTTATTTTAAATTTGTAAATAGTATCAACGAGAACCTCACCGCACCACCCAAATATGAATAGAGAAAAGGACACTACATTTAACGACAGAAAGACACAGCGAATAGATACTCAGAGGTATTTAGCACTCGCAAAAAAAGAAGCCGCAGACAAAAAAGCCCGTTTGGAAATAGACGAAGCCACTTTGAAAAAAGAAACTATTCACTGTAAAATAGTGGGATTGTCTGAAAGATACAATACACTGAGTGATGTTACTAAATTATTGAGTGGAGGATACGCATCCACTGAGGTCAATTCAGACCAGACAAAAAATCTGAGACAAGCTGTTAGACCTAACAACCCAAGATTTACAAAATGGGATCAATTTCTCAGATCATTTGTAAATGACGTATCCAAAATCTGTGTTTTGACCAAGTTTCTCGAAAACTTTATCACACAAAATTCTCATGATAATCAAATGCTTCGAGCTAACCTTCAAACTATCAAGCACAAACTCGAGGCTGACATCATCACATTAACTGTGGACACTGTGATGATAAACACTCTGATAGTAAAAAAATACCTTATGTGTTGGTATGTCTTGAATGAATACGTGAATTGGATGTCTAAAGACTCCGATGCGAAATCATGAGCGTGTCTCTGTGCCGGGCTCGGCTTGCATTGGATGCGATGGAGAGCCCCCACTTTGTGAGTCCGTCTCGCAATAAAAAAAAACTTCACTATATTGTGAATGTTTTTTTTATTTTTATAATTTTATTCATTAAATAATAATTTATCAACAGTTGTTCTAACACAAAATAAACGATGTAAAAGAATACCTAGAATAAATAATGATACTAATACAATAGTTAATTCAATATAAATATGAAACCATTGTAATAATATAGTTTGTATTAAAATACCACCTAAAATAGTTAATATTACATCAACAATAGCAATATTAAAAATACGAATACTATGAGCACCTGTTCCAATTTCTCCAAAAATATTTTTATATTTACATAAATTCATTTTTTTTTATTATATTAATTATATATTTTATTTTTATTATTTATTCAGTAGTTAATGATATTTGTGGATAGTAATTATAAAGTGGTTTATTAGTAGTTTCTCCAGAATAAACGGGAGAATTTGTGGTAGTTATTTTCATACCATATTGTTTATTAGTAGCAGGTGTATTACTATTATTATTACTATTATTACTATTAGTATTAACATTGTTATTATTAACATTATCATTATTTAATTCATTGGAAACAACACAATTATTTTCTAATGGAACCCAGGGTTTATTACTATTGTGAAAATTTTGTAGTTGAATTAATGCTCCAATATTAGCAAAATTTTGGTTTAAATAGTTAGTATTGTTTTGAGAATTAATTTGGCTATTATTATTGTTGTATAAAATAGATATTAAAATAAATGACGCAATACATCCTATTAATATAGGTAAAATCCAATCTTTAAAAACCATTTTTATGTATTTCAATTGAGTTTATTATAAAAAATTAATTATAAATTTATAATACTAGTTAATACTATTATTAAGTTAGTTAATTATTAATATATAATTATATTTTATTCTGGATAAACAAAAAATAATAATTATAAATAGATTTATTAAAATTATAAAATAATAATTATAAAAAATAAAAATAATTATAATAAAACAAGAATTATAAAAAAATAATAATAATAATTATAAAAAAATTGATTTTAAATAATTAAAATAATTTAAATTATAATTTATTTATGAGTTTAAAATGTCTTTTCATAATGAAGAAGAAGAAGATGAAGAATTACGTAGAGCAATTCAAGCATCTATTGAAGAAATAAGTAATCATAGGTCAGCATCATCAGGGTCATCATCATTATCAACTAACAATGACATAACTAGTGAAGATACTAACGAAGATACTAACGAAGATACTGATAATCTTGATTTTGAACGTGATATTGAAACTATTACTGACGATGAAGAAGATGAAACAGAAGATGAAACTAATGAAACAGAAGATGAATTAGAACATAATCAACTGTTAAATCCTGAACCTATGAATAATGATGATGACTTAACAATAGCATTACAAGCATCTTTAGTCGATTATCATAAATCAGAAGAAGCAATTTTAAGTGAAATACAAGAAAAATCTTTACAAACAATTGAAGATGATAAAAAACGTAAATTACAAAGAGAACAAGATTTAAAAAAAGAAGATGATGAAATAATGGAAAAAATATTACAAGAATCTTATGAATCTAATATTGCTCTTCAAACTCAATCAAATACAACTATTATTAATAATTCTACTATAAATAATGGATTTGATATTGATGAAGAACAGTATATGAATATGATTTTACATCAAATTAAAGAAGAAGAAGCACGTGAAAAACGTATAAAAGAACTTAATACACAAACACAAGAATTACAACAATCACGAACATATACAAGAACAGTTATTGAAGAACAAGATTTAGCATATGAAGAAGCACTAAGGATAGATATTGCTAAAGAACAAGAAAAAAAAGGTGAAAATAAGCCTATTGAAAATAAGCCTGTTGAAAATAAGCCTGTTGAAAAACCTCTTACAAAAGAGGAAATACGTCAAGCACGATTAACATTTTATAAACAAAAATAATTTATAAATTAAATATTATAAATTTTAAAATTTAAACTATTTTTTTTATTATTTTAATTAGAAGAATCATCACCAATTAATGGTTTAACATAAACATCAACTAATTTTTGTCCTACTTCTTGACTTACTGTATTATAATCTTTACCTGTATTCACTTCTTCTAATTTATTCATCATATATTTAAATTGTTCCATATTAAGGTCTCCTTTAATACATTGTTCAAATAAAGTAGATGATTTTGTGCTCAAATACTCATATTTTTGTGTCATTTTCTCTGTAAATGTTTCAACGCTCATTTCACGATAGTCTGGGCGTTGTAATTGCCATTGATATCTTTCATTACAAATATCTGATACTTCTTGACGTAATTTAATAGTATCAATTGCTTCCATTTTAATTATTTACTTTTAAAAATTATTAGTAATTTATTTATAAAAATTATATAAAATATACAAAATATACAAATTATTATTTATAATTATAATAATTTTTCTTTTTATACTTAAAAAAATATAATTAAATTATTTAAAATAATTTTATATATTTATACATTTAAAAGACCGATATTTTATTATAATTAAATAATATAAAATCCAAATGATAAAATTTATTTATAATTTCAATTGATTCATTATTCAAATAATTATAATAATTTACTTTATTAATGTTTACATTGTCATATATATTAAAATCAATGTAACCTAAAACTTTCATTTCATTTGTCAAACTTTCAGTTTTTAAAATGTGAATGTTTTCTATAATTTCTCCTTTATCATTTGTTATAAATGTGTGTTGTGGTATATTGTGATTATCATATTTATCAGATACTAAATAGTTATGTAAAATATCAAAAACTGCTTCTTTTGTGCTATCAGTTGTGATTAATGAAAAATAAAATAAATCGCTTACAAAACGTTCATATGGATTTCTAACAATAGTAATTATTTTAATATTATCAAAATCAATATTCAATATTTTACTATATTTAACAATTTGATTATATGTTATATGTTGTAATGATGATTTTATTTTAATATTTTCATTTAACAATTGTTTATCTTTAATAAAATGAAATAAAGATTTATTGTTTAATGGAATGTTAAATTTTGAAGAAAAATATGTTTCCAGCGAACTTCCGCCTGTTTTAGGAACATGTATAAATAACACATTTATATCTTTATTTTTAAAATAAGGCATTATATTATAATATAATATTAGTTTTTTTTTATAATACGCATTTTAAATGTTCAAATGTGTAAATAAATTTATTAAATAAACTATATAATGTTTGTTTTAATTCTAATGGTATCATTTTAAAATCCATCATAATACAATTATGTTTAAATTTATTTATATCTATTATTTTATTTATATCATCACCACTAAAACTACCAACATAACTATTATTATAACTACCATTAATAGTATTATTTCTAATACTAATGAGTAAATCATAAAAAACTTTCAATAATTCTTTATTATTAAAAATTTTAGAGATACAACTTTTACCAACATTTTTAAAATTAGAATTAGGTATTCCAGAACAAATATAACCCATATTAACAACACAACATTTAATATTATCACTTTTATCACCTAATAATATTTTAGATAATAAATAATTATCACCTATAGTATTACCATTACCATTTTGCGATACAGAAATAATTTTACCAACACCATTGATTAGTTTAACTTTATTATTACATATTTGTAAATAATCATTATCATTTGCTAGTATATATATTATAGGTTTAGTTTCTCTTTTTAAAGTTTGAATATATAAAGTTAAATGTCCTATTATATCATCGGCTTCACATTGAGAACAAGAAATAATTTTTAGAGGAGCACCACTATTGTCTTTTAATGTAGGTAAAAAAGTAGTTTTCATATAATTAAATATATTAAATGAATTAAATCTATTTTTTTTATGTGATTCTAGACGTGTTCCTTTATAATCTTGTATTAATTCTTGAACTTGTTCTTGTTGCTTATGAGTTTCATTCTTATTGTCATTATCATTTTTATTGATTATTGTTTTATTATTAGTATCAATTTCTTTATTTAAGTTAGTAATATACGTCTTTCTCCAGATTTCATTATGAGGACAATCTATACAAAAAACGACATTCTCTAATTTAGTATTAAATTTTTTACATATTTTTTTAATATTTTCTATAAAAAGTTTTTTATATTTAGTCATAAATACTTCATCTTCAAACCAATTATAATCGGCATTAAAACTATTTTTATCATTATTATAATTATTATATTTTTCAGGATAAGCACGATAATACCAATTTCTTAAAGAAAAAAAACGATAATATAACCAATAACTTGTATCTATAAGAAGAATTGGTAAATCTAAATTTAATTTAGACATAATTTATATTTAATTTATATTTAATTTATATTTAATTTATATATAAATTATAAATTTATATATACTATTAATTTATATACACTATTAATTGATATTAAAAAAAAGGTTAAAACGCTAAAACTATAATAATTATGTTTTATATTTATATTATTATAGGGTTTACTCTTTTATAGGGGTTTATCTTCTATAATAATAGATATAGCCATTTTCTAAATGGTCAGTAGTATTATGTGTTTCTATATTACTATCATTAATAATTTTTAAAGGTTCTCCATTATCATCAAAAACTAAATATTTATAATGACCTCCATTTAATACACCATAATGTATAATACATCCTTGTAATTTAAATTTTATACTATCTATTTCAATTTCTTTATTGGGAGTAATACTATTAGATAATTTATTTGCTCTGAAACCTTTATTAAATCTTTTGAGTTGTATTAATAAATTATTTTTAATATTATTTAATTTTATTTCTTTAGTTCCAGGACCTTTATTTAAATATTTTGGTTTAGTATTAACTGAAGTTTTTTCCGGATTGTGTTTTAGAATGTCGTAATTGTTCTCTAGGCAATCCGTAAAAAAATTGTCCTTATCATTCATTTTTTCTATTTTAAGATGATTAGTTATTAAGTCTTGTATATTATTTAAATTGTTTTTTATTTCTAATATTAAAAATGGCGTGGGTTCAGTTCGAGGTTTTTTTACTACATCAGTATCATTAATAGGATAATTACAAGATGCTGTTTCTATTTTATCAAACACCATATATTTCTTTAAATCTATAAAATTACATATATTATTCTCATTCTTACTATTACATAAATAATTTAATAATCTAGTTAAATAGTCGTGTGCGTCTTCTTGTTTAGGATCAAAAGTGTCTCCATTTGTTTGTAGAGATGTTAAACTTAATTTTTTTAATTGTTCTTCTATTTTTTTTTCTGTATCATTTTTTCCATAATAATTATTATCTTCAGATGTTTTACTATAAAAAGTATTAAACATTGCGGCTAAATTAATTATTATTTTATAACGATAATCAGTATAACTTTGATATAACTGTGGTTGATGTAAATTTACAATATCTTTTCTAATTTCTGGTATAGACCATAATAATTGTAGTGATGCGTTCATATAACACGTATTACCTACATTTGTAATACCTGTATAAAATAATTGTGTAGGTTCATTATACGTATTTAAAAACGTGGGTGTAATCAAACTACTCCCAGAACTACTCCCAGAACTACTCCCAGAACTACTCCCAGAACTACTCCCAGAACTACTCCCAGAACTAATCCCAGAACTACTACTATTTGTTAATAATTTACAAATACTACCTCCTTTACTATTTCTTACACTACCTCCACTATGTTTTTTTTGTTTTCTTTTCTTTAATGTTTTATTTTTCTTATTACTTTTGTTTTTATTACTTTTATTATTTTTTTTTATAACTTAATTTTTTAGTATTATTATATTTTTTATATTTTTTAATCATAATTATTATTTATAAATGTTTTATAGTATTATGTATTTATATATATTATAGTAAGAAATTAAATAAACTATATAAACATAAAAATATAAAACATAAAATATAAAATAGCAATACTAAAATTTATTTACATTTCAATAGTATCATACCTCTGTATTATCATAATCTAAATTAAGTGCTCCAATATTAATTAAACCATCATTATCAGCATCATCTTCCTCTTCCTCTTCTTCTTGATATGGTTTAACAGGATGAAATCCATTTAACATATATGGCACTTGCATATCTTTTAATTTTTTCTTATTATTTTTAATACTTTCTATAATATGTTTAGGTATATCAGCACTAATTTCTTTTAATCTTTGATATTCTGGTATTATTAAAGCAACAAAATCTTTTATACTATCTCTAGCAATTCTTCTTTTATTCAGTTGAAATTTAATAGTAGAATGAAACTTTTCCCAAGATAAATAAGACATTCTATGATTTTCACTTAATTGACTGACTTGTAAAAATTGTGCTACTGATGAAATAATAGATGTAAAAATACTCACACCACCAACTCCTAAAATAATATATTCTGAATAGGCGGGGAAATTAGCACTAATAAAATTACCAGTTCCTGATAAAGCACTAAGAATAATAATTGGCAATTGAAATTTTATATTTTTAATTGTAAAATGTTCTTGTGCCTTTTTATGTAGATAAGCGTTAATTTGTGCTTCATCACCCATTTCACTTAATATTTTTTCAATGGCATCATCCCACGTTAAATTTTTAGTTGTTTCTATTGATGCTAAATCCATTATATTTATTATAATTTTATATTATTTATAATCTAATATTAATACTTATACTATAAATATAATAAGGTTATTTTTATAAAAATAATTAAAAATAAAAAATAATTAAAAAATAAAAAATAAAAAATAAATTTTAAAATAATTACATTGTCATAGCATACATATCTTGAAATACATCACTATAAATATCCATTGTATGAGTTTCTCTATTATCTACAAACTTACTTTTTAATGTTTCTGTTTCAATTGAAATATCATTATTGAATAATGGATTATCTATCCATTGTTTATGATGAGGAGCAATAGTAGAATATTTTTTATACTCAAATGTTTTTTTATTTTTACAATTATCATATAAATCTTTTACTTTATTACTTCCATTTATAGACATAGGGACAGCAAAATCATTATATCTTTTATGTTTTGTTTCATTATATAATTTAACATCATTATTATCATTAAGTATATATTTAGTAGTATTACTAGAATTAATTTTAGAATTGCTAGACTGATTAGTAGTATTGCTAGAATGATTATTAGTATTATTTATAAATTCATAATTATTATCTGTATAATGTAAAGCATCTTTTTTAAAATCATTATAAAAATGATTATATTCTATTTTATGTGTATAGCCATCTTTAGGGTGCTTTACTAATTCTGTTTTATAAGGTTCAACTCTGGATAATGTAGTATTATCACTAAAATAATCTGTATATGATGTTGGTGTCATAGGGCAGTGAGGTGGTAATAAATGCATTTTATTTATATCTTCATTTATAATATTATTATTATTATTATTATAATTATTATAATTATTATTATTATTATTATTATTATTTAGTATAAAATTATCATTCTCCAGAGTAGTATTAGTAAATTTATCTCTTTTTTGATTAGGTTTAGTATTAATTTTATACATTTTATACATTTTAGTCTATATTATTAACATATATTAATTAACATATATTAACTTAATATAAAAAACTTTAAAATAGAAAAATAAAAACTATATAAATTAAAATAAGTAAATACAATACAATAATTTACGTTTCTATAAAATATTTACCATCAAAACATATATAAATCATTATACCAATCATATATAAAATATAACTATAAACATAATCATTAGAATTTTTAACAAATATAAATGATTTACGTAATGGATATTGAATACATATAAATAATATCAAAATACAAGTATTAATAAGTATGTATTGATATATTTTTCTGCGTGTATCACTAATATTTTTATCTTCAATAAAACTTTTAATAGTTTTATTATTTTCTAACTTTTCTAATAATATATTTGTTAATTGAATAACTACTACACCAACAGCACAATATTTTAAGAAACTAATACCCAAAAAACGACCACCATGAAATACATAGCGTTGTGCTACATAAGCAATAATATAACTAAAAAGAACACTAATTAATAATGTATTTTTAACGCTAGTATTTATATAAAGAAGAAATATTTTTAAACTTTCTGTTAATCCTCCTGTAATTGTAGAAATACCAAATGATTTTAATGCTAAACTTTCAATCATTTGTTTATGTTTATTTATATTATACTTATATATTATTAATATTCTACTTATATATTATTAATATTATTAATATTCTACTTAAAAATAATAAATTTAAAATAAAAAAAAATACTATAAAAAATATTATATTATTTAATAAAAACTATATTCTATTATTTGTTTAATAAAATAGGGATTTGGGCGTGCTTGTCTTCTATATTTAGTTATATACTTTATTAATTCTTTTATAAAATGTTGTCCTGCTTCAATTTTCATTTTTTTCACTATTTGATTAAGTTCATTAACATCTTTATAATATGTAGTTGTATCAAAATCAATACTTGTATTATTATCATTATTTTTTTTATAAATTGTAATTTCTTTTTTTAATTTATTATATGTATCAATTAATTCATCAACATCAGAAAGCATTTTTTCTTTTTTATAAAGATTAAAACTTTTTTCTTTATCATTAAATTGTGGCATAGTATTATTATTTGTATTTATACTTTCATAATCATTGTTATTAATGACATTATTATTATTATTATTATTATTATTATTATTATTATTATTATTATTATTATTATTATTATTATTATTATTATTATTATTATTATTATTATTATTATTATTTACACCATCAAAGTTGAATTTTTTTATATTATCTTTAATAAATTTATTATATTCAATTGAATTATAAATATCATTATTATTTTCTAAATTTAATGATTTTTTATGAAATCTTTCCTGCATAATATAAATTAAAAAAGAAAGAAATAATGTAATACTGCGAGAGCGACCTCCCATACAATGTATTAATAGTTTACCTCCTTGACTTAAACATGCATCAATAAATTCATTGCTAATTTCAAAATATTTAGTAATATCTTGTGATTCATCATCATAGACTTCAATATGTAAATACTTAAATTTATCTTCAAATGGTGGGTTAAATGTTGGAATAGCACTAATAATATGTGTAATACCTAATGTTTTTAATAAATCAAAATTTGTAGATGTGCTATAATTACCTATGTAAATATTAGGATAGACTAAATTAAAATCGTCTGTATCAGATAAATTAATGTAATTATTTTCTAATAATGTGCGTCCATAAATATAAATATCATCTATAAAATGTAAAATATCATAAATAATACCACCTGGTTCATCATTAAAATCTACAAAATTAGTTTCATCTGTATTAGGTTCATCATTTTTATCATTTTTATCATTTTCATCATTTTTATCATTTTCATTATCAACTAACTCTTTTTTCTGTATATGTATAAATTCTTCTTCTGGTGTTAAAGATACATCTTTGTATTTATTAAACTCCATTGTTAAACTAATTATAATAGTTAATTTATTTATATTTATTTATATTTATTGTTTTAAAAATAATTAAAATACGAATTAATAACTATAATTATTTATTATTTATTATTTAGTCTTTATATTAGAATAATTAATTTATATGTTATATATATATATATATACTTTATATACTTATGCGATTAAATATATAATAATTAATCTACAATAATGATTAGACATAGACACAATAAAAACAAATTAATACAACCGCTTTCTAGCAATACTAAAAAATTATTAAAAAAAATAAAAATAAGTATGACTAAGAAACAAAATAGAGAAACAATAGATAATTATAAAATACCATCACTATTATCAAAATCATTTAAACATAAAAAATCAAACTACAAAGAAATAAAAGAAACTCATAAACTAAAAGACATTGAAAAAAAAGAAGAGAGTAAGCATACTAAAGATACATATATTTCTAAATTAGTAGATTTATATTATGATAATGATACTGTTTCTAAACAATATTTAGATACAGCACATAAAAAAATACATATATTACCACATCAAAGACGTGTCATTGTATTTGGTGATGTTCATGGAGATCTAGAAGCGACACTTGACTGTTTTATTATTGCTAAATGTATAAAAAAAATAGACTTGCCTAAAGATAAATCAGTAAAAAATATGAATTCTTTTTTTAAAAAACTTAAGTGGATTGGTGGAGATACTTATGTAGTTCAATTAGGAGACCAAATTGATAGAGTAAGACCACAAAAATGGGATCATAATGATATTACAAAAGATAGTGCTTTTAATGATGAAGGAACAACATTAGAAATATTATATTTATTTTATTATTTAAATGAATTAGCAAGTAAAAATGAAGGGCGTGTTTTTAGCATTATTGGTAATCACGAAATAATGAATGTTGAAGCTGATTTTCGTTATGTAAGTTTAAAAGAATTCAAATGTTTTAAAAATCATTTAATAAAAACATATAAAAGAAATTCAAAATATCCATACGCATCAAATACATTAAAGAATAATAGTCATAAATTTAAACATTCTAAAACCAAAAAAAGAAATAAATTTTATGATACTCATGATGCTCATGATGATATTGATGATAACAATAGCAATAATGATGAATTTACACAAGTTCCAGAGGGTTTTAGAGAAAGATTATATGCTTTTTCGCCCACTGGAATATGTGCTAATTTAATAGGTTCTAATAGTTATGTTCTTCTACAAATAGGGAATTGGTTATTTTGTCATGGTAGTCCTGTATTGGAAACAATGGAAACATATACAATGGATTTAGTAAATAATATTGTATCAATGTATTTATTAGGTATAGATAATAAAAATAAATATATAGAACAACATTATAATAATCTTACTAAAACACATAATAATAGTGTATTATGGAACCGCGAATTTGGAGATACGCATATTGATAATGAAAAAGAAAAACAATTATTAACTAAACTTAATATTATTTTAAATAAATATAATAATAAAAATAGTGTTTATAATAAAGCCACTCATATAGCAATAGGACATACTACTCAATATTCTTCAAATAAAGGTATAAATTCAATATGTAATAACCGTGTATGGAGATGTGATGTTGGTATGTCTAGAGCATTTGGTAGTAGAGAAAGCGGGTCTCATAGAAATCCACAAGTTTTAGAAATATTAAATTATAATGGTGTAGAACAAATAAATATTTTGAAATAAAGATTAAATAGAAATAAAGATTAAACTAAAGATTAAACTAAAGATTAAAATAAAGATAAAAAATAAAGATAAAAAATAAAGATAAAAAATAAAGATAAAATAAAAAATTAAAATATAATTAGATTATAAATAATAAAATATAATTACATTATAGATAATAAAATATAATTACATTATAACTATGTCTAAACTTAACATTACTTCATTAAAAGATAATAATGGTGATATGAATATGGGATATTGTCCTTATATGGATATTAGTGCACAAAAAGGAACCTATAAAACATTAACTGATGGTTTAGTTATGCCAGAAAAGCGTGATTTTGATACTAATACTGCTATACCTGAAAGTGCTCCTAATGGTGGTTTATATAGAGGTCCTCAATCTACAGAACCTTGGGCAAATATTCCTATTACACCTTCAGGAACGAATTTAATTCATAATAATTTAAGAAGTGCTAATCCCCCACCAGGAGCAACTGAACAATATATTGGAACTGACCGTTTAGGTAATAATTATAATCCTATGATAGGTGTTTATTGGTATAATCCTGAAGATAAGCACGGTATGTATAGAATGACTGTTACTAAAAAAGAAGATATGAAACAATATTAAAGTATGAAACACAAAACACAAAAACAAACACAAAACACTAGTATTCAATACAATTTTTAAAGTTTTACATTTTTAATTTTTACATTTATATTCTATTTTAAGCGTTTTATTTTTTTATTTTTAATATATTATTTTTTTAGTAAAATATAAACTATAAATAAATTATAAATATAAATAACTTATAAAATACTAATAAAATATAACTTATTAATAATAATTAAAATGACTGAAACAGATAATAGTATTATACAATCTCAACCTAAACAACTCTATATGATTTATGATGAAAAAAAAGAAATGGAATTAGAACAAGAATTATTAAATTATCATAAACAAAAAAACAGTGGTTATTGGAAAATAGCAAAAATGATAGTTGAACATTCTAGCAAAGATAAAACTAATACTGATTTTTTTTTAGATAGTATGGATAATGAATTTATAAAAAATAAAGATACATTTGAAAATATTGAAAAAGTATTTTATAAAAATGAGTTAGATATTGATATTGTGTATGAATTTGATACTTCTATTTCTAAATATATTATTGAAAATTTAAAAATATTTAAATTTAAACCAGATGGTTATCTTTTTAAAAATGATATTAATCATAATAAATTTAATTTTACAATTACAATAATTACAAGTAAAAATAGTTATACAATAAATAGATATATAAATGAAAATCAAATGGGGTTTTTTAATTAAAGTATTTAATTTTTATAGTTAACTTATTCAAGTTCTTCTCCATTTAGTTTACGTAGTAATATTTCTTTTCCCGCTTCTTCATAAGCATATTTATATAAAAATGCTAATTCACTATCAGATAAAGCATAATCTTCTTCAGTAGAGCACGTTTTTTTACAAGGAATATGAGGATGTGCATCCTTATCACATCGTTTTTTTTCTTTTTGATTTTGATAATATATTTTATTATAATTTGTATTATTAGGAATATTAAAAAATGTATCTAATGATTGTTTTATAGTTTTATTATTTATATTATTATTCATACTAGCACTCTTATTCATACTCACACTATTATTCATACTCACACTCTTATTCATACTATTTGTATCTCTAGGAAATAAATAGTTCATTGTATGGCACGTTAATACCATTAATATTAAAATTAATATAGATATTGCTATACCATCAGTATTTAATTTCATTTTTTAAATTAAAACTAAATATATTAAAAACTAAATATAGTTAATGTTTTATATTATTATTAGATAATATATTTTAATTGTATTAAATTATATATGTTTAAAATATAATAAAAAAATAGATATAAATTATAAATATTATATGAAATAAATAATTTAAAATTTTTAAAATAAAGTATAAAAATGAATTACGAAGAAAAAGAAGTTGATATTAATGAAATTTTTAATGAAGTAGTTAAAACAACACCTCAACCACCTAATACATATCCTTTACAATTTGAATTAAATTCTCTTAAAGAATTATTTGAGTTTCTTTTACAATTTGTAACAATGTTATGTAAAGAATTTTATGGTAATGAAAAAGGTGTTGTCAATTTAGCAATATTAACACCAGAACAATTTAATCTTATAGATAAATATATACAAAGTATAGGTTTTAAATGTTTATTTCAACCTATGGCAGCAAATGCTGATAATATAAATATTAGTTATTATAATAGATATGATAGAATTAATATTACACCTACTACAAAACTTAATGAATTAACATTTGGTATTAAATGTGATATTATTTTATTTGTCATTAGTTTTGATCCATTGTAAATACATACATTCTATAAATAATATAAATAACTATTTTATACTTCATATGTTATATCATCATCATTATTTATAATATTATCATTTATAGTTTTCTTTTTATAAACTTCATAATAATTACTATTATTTATAGTTTCATTATTATTATAGTCAGTATAATTTGATTTTCTATAATTATACAATAACCGATTTTTATTATTTTCTATTTTTCTCCTATATAATTCTAAACTTTTATAGTATCCAATAACTAATAAACATAATGTATTTAATACTATTGGTATTAAAAATGCCATTTTATTAATTTCAATAAAATAACTTATCCAGATACAATTACTTATAATTTGTAAAAATATATATAATCTATTAAAATCGCGTGTTGCTTTATAATAATAAAGTTTAATCATTTGAGAACTATTATAAATAAATGCTAATACAATAGATATTATTATAAATATATTCATTGTTAATGATACATCATTATCTAGTATTTCAAACTTCATTTTTTAGTTTTAGTTTAAGTTTTAATCATTTTCATATTTATAGTATAATTAAAATAATGTTTACACCCTTGAAGATTTAAAATGGGACAATTTTTAAGTTGAACTATTTTAAATTTTTAAGGTTTGACTATTTCAATTCGTGTAAATTATGGGTATGATACTTCTTCAAAAGTATCTGAAGATTTTTTGTCATCTACACTACACCCACAAATAATGTTTTTAGAACAACGTAGCTATAGTGTCATTGATGGAAGATAATAAAATCAGTAACATATCTTGAATAAATAAAATAGTATATTTTTAAATTCAAAAACTTGTAATTTAATTATTTTTTGTCCTATTTTAAATCTTCAAGGGTGTAAATAAAAAAATAAGAAAATAATAAAAAAAAAATATTCAAAATAATAATACATAAGAAAATTATAAATTCTAAGGATTATTTATAATAATTCTATCACTAAATAATCGACTAATAAATTCATAACGTTCCCAATTACTACATCCACCTAAATTTTGAGTTAAACCTAATAAATTAATATCTTGACCGTTATTTGCGTTTAACATTTGGTCGTAATTTGGAACTAAATAAGAACCTTTTCGTTCTGGATATTTATTTTTTGGCTTAATCATTTTAGATAATTTTTCTTTAGTTTCTTTTTTATGTTTTTCTAAAAAATTACTACTTGTTTTACCTTTTGCTATATCGTAATGAAAAATTTTATAAGTCAGCGGTTGATTAATAACTTTGTATCCCGATTTCATAAACCGTTCAGCAATAGCATTATCACAACCCAAAAAACCTAATTCAAAATTATAATCTATGTTTTTATCATTACACTCTAAAGGTGTTTTAAATAACCAAGCATCTTGTGTATTAGCGTGATACATTTTAGCAAAATTACTATCCATTTTTGAATTTTCTTTTAATTTATTAATATTTATAGTATTATTATTACTATTACTATTTGTATTATCATCATTAGTATTACCACACCCGATAAATTCGTGTCTAGATTGAGCATAAATAAATCCATTATTAATTTGTCCTCGTAATGTATTCCATTTTGATTTATTATCTAAAAATATATCAAGATTAAGAATACACCAATAATCACCCGTATTTAAACTTTTATTTACTGATTGTTTATTAGCATAATCAATAGCCATTTCAAATGTCAGCCATTTATTTTCACAATTAATATTAGTGTTTTTTGTTTCATTACTATTATTTTTATCACCATTGTTTTTATCACCATTGTTTTTATCACCATTGTTTTTAACAATTGTATATTTATGTTTAGCCAAGTCTAAAAATTTAGTATTATTATTTTTAGTATATTCTATACCTGTTCCAAAATCATATATCATTTTAACATAAGGATTTTGTAAGTTTTGATGAATACAATAAAAAAATTCATTTAATCTATCAACATTTGTTTCATTATAAGATTGTAATATAATATTAATAAATGGTTGTGGTTTTAAAATAGTAGTTTCAACGTGTGATAAATAAGTATCTATTGAATTATATTGAAATAATTTATTTTTAGTCTCATTTTCATTTTTAATATTAGTATTAGTATGAACAATAATATCACAAGGAATATTATTTTTTAAAATATGAGGATAATAGTCTAATAATTCATTAGATACTTTTTTATTAATAAATGTAATAAAAGCCGAAGCATTATAAATTGCTTTTTCTCTTTGTATGATAACTTGACTACGAAATGGTAAATGATTATTTACAACCATTTCTGTTTTTTTATTTAGTTCTGGTGTCATATCATTTATTAATACAATCGTTGGTATAACATTACAATAAGTAAAAGCAGTAGATATAAATACATCAATTTTATTCATTTTGCATATATTATTTAACATATCAATATCTTGATTCATAGTTATATAGTTAAAATCATTCACTTGTAGTATTTTAAATTTTGTTTCCAAATTTAATTCTGGTTTAAAGTTAAAACTAATACCATTTGAGGGCGTCCTTTTTAATAGTATAATTTCATAATACTCATTATCTTTATTATTTGGTAAATGAGTAAAAAACCGCTCCCAAATAGCAATAATATCATTATTATTTGCTAATTGATAACAAACAGTATCTATCGCAATTTTTCTTTTCTTTTTATTTTTAATAGTAATATTAATATTATTATTATTTATATTAGGCTGAGTTTCTAATAGAGTTTTTGTATTAATTATAGTATCAGTCATTGTATTAGTTATAGTATCATTTATAGTATCAGTCATTATATCAGTCATAGTTTTACTTACACTATTAATAAATTATTTTATATTAATAATTAATTAATTATAATATAAATTATAGTTTTAAATTAATAAATAAATAAATTATTATCTAATTTCTATTTCCAAAATTATTAAATGATTGTAATAATGGATTAAGTTGACTAACAAATTGATTAACACTATTATTAATTTGTCTATTAATTTGTTCTGAATTTATTCTGGGAGATGCGTTAGAGTTAGGAATGCGTTGATGAATAAAATTATTTATAAAAGGAGTGCTCATAGATACAAATGTATTAATATCGTGTAAAATTGGTTCAGTATTAATAATTGGTTCAGTTGTATTATTATTTGTATTATTACTTTGCGATTGAGTTGTATTTTCTACATCTTCACCCTCTTCACCATCTTCATAGTCTTCTTCCCCCTCT
>Ga0209534_10001781_pt1 | contig 22205 bp, 27 predicted proteins | sample COG_07_FD_184751 | JGI IMG/M metagenome (GOLD analysis project Ga0209534, IMG submission 184751) | Pelagic Microbial community sample from North Sea - COGITO 998_met_07 (SPAdes) (version 2) | ecosystem: Environmental > Aquatic > Marine > Neritic zone/Coastal water | place: Helgoland, sampling...
CAGGTATTCATTATGTAATGCAGTACCTGTAAGATGTTCGCCTATTATTTCTTTCTCTCCAGTAAGAATATACTCTCTTTCAATAACACCATCGTTAAATTCAACATCTAGTACTCGTAGTTCATCACCTGATCTATCTGGACGTGTTTCATACCACAGTGATGTAAAAGGATGGGCATGTACAGATTTAACACCTTTTGCCCATTCTTCAGCCTCTAGTATTATCCTCTGCCTTTCTACTACGTTATCATACTGTCCCATATTATGCTCCTAATAAATTCATGTGTACCACAACTAACTGTGCGTATGCTATGGCATGTGATTTTTTGAATGTATATCCTTCGTCTACATTTTCCCACACACTAGTACTTATTTCTTTAAATGTCTTTCCTATTAAATGTTTCTTGCCTGGTCTCATAACTGCTAAGAACATAGCAAGTCTAGGGATAGAATTAATATCTTCAGGCATCTGTTGTAATGTATCGAATTGTTTTCCCAAGTGAATTAACTGTTCGACAAATGCTTTGTCTTTTAATTTACTCCAATCAGGATCTCCCATTAATTGTACTAAATGCATTTCATTATGTACTCTACTATAGATGTTCACATTAAGCAAATCAAGTTTAAAGTACCCTCTTGCATCTGCTTCTTTGTAATCTAGTGAACACATGTCATTGATAGGGTCATAGGGTGCCTCTGTGATATAAACGCCCGTAGGGTGCTTTCTAATAGGTTCTACGTTACGCATTGCGGCTGGGATATGATTGATTAAAGCCAGAATTTTATCTCTGTCTCCAAAATCTATATCAATATCCGAATCTATCAAACTTGAATCCCTGCTTCTATTAATTTTTTATATCCTCTTTGCACAACGATTGCTTGATGCTCTGCATCTTCTACAGCCTTGTGTGATGTTACTGCGGCTCCGTCTTTAAGTGAGACATTAGTTAGATCATAGATTGTTCTACAATCTCTTACTGACCAGAAACGCCATGGATTAGACATGCCTAACTGAGTGAAAGCATTTTCAGCGATAACAACATCAAAAATAGAACCATTAGCCCAAATTGCTCTGCGGTTCCAACAAAATTTGTAGAGTTGATCCATAGCATCTTTAAATGATACTCTACCCTGGTCGCCCATTGCTTCATTTATTGCATCCTCTGATTGTTTGCCCCACCACTCTAAAGTTTCAGGGTCAATGTGTCTATCAAACTCTTCTGTTTGTTCATCTATTGTGGGTCTGATTTCTAATCGTTCTACAACACCACTGCCTTTAGGGTCGAATCGTACTGCTCCAATTGTTAATATGACACAGTTAGGTTGAGTACTCAACGTCTCCATATCTATCATCACATCATTTGCCATTACTACTCCACACGTTATCTTTTAATTTTACTTCTTGTATTATATCACTTCTGAGGTAATTAATCAACAGTATTGATCGCTTTTTGGGTAAATGCAAGGGCATTGTTGAATGTAATAAACGAGTATTGTAAAACAAAATCGATCCTTTAGGCATGTCATATTGTTCTGCATGTAACTTGAAGTATTCATCATGTACACCCTCATAACAGGCTTGTATGTCCCAATCTGATTGATGACTATAAGGTATAACTCCAGTTGCTCCTGTGTCTTTATCTAAGTCATCCAGAGGAATAATAACTTGTACACCATAGACATCATTGTCACTTCTCATATTGTACTTTGGAAATCTATGTGGGGTATCTATATGAGGACCGCACCATCGACTGGGTCCATTGATAGTCACAATGTCACTTGCATAAAATTCACAGTCTGGTAAGTGTACTTTTATCTCAGGGTAGATGATGTCATGTATTGCTTTGACTTCTTTCCAATCATCAGTAAGTTGTGACCACCATACAGCGATACCCTTAGACTTTAGTTTTTCACAATCTTTGCCTTCTGCATATTGCTTTTTATGTGTTGACACTCTGACAGGATAGAGTTCATCTTTTCTGTCGTTGATATTGTCTATAATTTCAGTAGGAATGATATCACGTACCATGTCAAACCCTTTACCTTCATGTTGTATTTCACTGTTTACACTTCTAAACATATTGTTTTTTAGTTCCTCCGCTAGTTCCGGAATATAATTATTTAAGTCTCTGTTTCTGTACTCATCTGATCCTGTTATTAATTGATGTAGATTTCTAATTGTCCACACACTAACAGATTGTGGCTCGACAAGCCATGCATGTAAGATATCAAGTTGATCTACATTAAATGTAGCAATCTTAGATTTTAATTGTTCTACTGCTTCGATGGCTTGTTGTCTATATTCAAGTGAAACAACATTAGTCTTACACCAAACAGGTTCTGTTACTCTGTTTAAAAATATTCCAGGACGTACATCACGTGGACAACCATATTCCTCACATAAATCGCTCCACCATTCAATTAGTTTGGGTGACTGTATAATATTGAATATACTAACAGTATGACTTAAGTTTAAACTGTATCTTTCAGGTTCCTTTTTCTGTAAGTCAAATAACTTTCGTGTATTCTTTTCTATCTTATCCCATTTGAATGGATAACGTATGTAATCGTTTACCTTGCCATAGCCATCGATTGATAAACTGATATGCACTCCTTTAAAGTGCGACCAAACGTCAATGAGGTCTTGTGTGATAGAAGTTAGATTAGTCACATATGATAATATTATGTTCTTTGCTCTATCTCCTTCAATCAATTGCTTACAGAACAGTTCATGTTCTTCCATGATAGTAGGTTCGCCACCAACAAATGCAATACGTTTTAAATTTGGAAATAAAGTATAGATATCAAGTGTCTGATCTTTTGTTATGTTTATTTTTAAATGGTTATCTTCTTCAGATTCGATCTTCCATATGGTATTATATTCCTTTCCCCATTGGTCAGAGGAATAAGGATTACATGTAATACATTTTGAGTTACATTTGTTACTAAAGGTTAAATCTAAGAAGTGAACATCATTAGGATCAACCTCAATGTTCATAGGAATATCATAGTCTTGTAAAGCAACATTCCATATAGTACGCATAGACGTGCCTGATACTTTTTCAGAGTCTAAACAGTTTTTACAATCACTAGGCCAGTCGCCTTTTTTAAGTTGTTTTCTTATCTCAATAAGATTGTTATGATTTAAATTATCTGCATATGGTTTTTTTTCTACACCACCTGTATTTACAAGATTACAACAAGACTTATACCCGCCACCATCTATTGAGGCTGAGCCAAATGCCAAAGCACAATAGATAGGATCTTTCATCGCCACCTCGTTTCTAACCACATACGTTCTTTATCTGTGGCTATATAGATTCTTTTTTGTCTGTGGTCTTCTTCATTAGACCAACACCAATGTTCGTTGAGTTGATTGTGTGTACTGTCATTATATTGTGCTAGGCTTACGTGGTGAGAGAGTTCATGTATTCTGTCATAATCTTTTAAATCACAACTAGGTCCCCATGTATCCCAACACCAGTCACGTAATTGATTAAACTTAATAATCTTTGCTAAATCTGATTGTGCCATTGGCCTGGGAGTGAAACGTTCATACTGTGGTTTGATAATAGTAGTACACATCCATGTGAACATCTCATTCCCTTTAAATCGTCCATCTAACTTGTGAAACTGTAAATCTAACTCTTTCATTAGAATCCAGCCTGAGACAACAACTCTTTGACTTCTGCAATTCTATGTGCATCTCTTTTAAACTTGATAGCCCAACGTTCAGGATCGATGTAATCTAAAACCATTTGCTGTTGTGTTTCATCCATTGATGCTAGAAACCCTAGACCAGATTCTGATTGATACAGTATCCATGGAGAAACCTTTCCTTTAGATATCTCATAACAAATTCTGTTCACTGGACCATATCGTAAGGCATCTTTGTTTTCTATTTTTTCATCACTAGAAATCTTAATCATAGTTTCAATACTACGAGCAATTGCATCTAAAGGATCTTCTTCTCTAAGATACTCAATGATAAACTTAGTGTAGTTAGTATCACTTATCCATTTGTCAATTTTAATTTGATTTGATAACAACCAATCAGCATATCGACCAATGTTAATTGCATTGACATTTACACAGTAATGACCAAACTTAACAAAGGCCAGATAATAACTGCTTTTAATAAAGTCTAAATATGTTTTTTGTTTCTTTGTTGGAGTATGTTTTGCATAGAAATTTATCCAAGCATGAAATGCAATGCGATTACCTTTTAAATCTTTGTCTTGCCATCTGCGTTTGTTTTCACAGATATGCTTGGCCATTGTAGTTTCTCTTATAAAACTCCTGCCACAAAAATCGCAACCAAATTCTGATTTAGTTGCCGAGTTCTTTTTCATATTCTTCGATTTCTGAATCTGTAATAATGTCACTTAGTAATTCCACCTCATCAAATTTTAAATTAGGATATTTTTCTGCAAGATACATTTTGCGATCATGTTGTTCACAAAATAATTTTGCTATCTCAGTCAGTTCACCTGCTGATAATTGTGGATATATCTTTTTATAATAATCCTTTATGTCTTTTGGCTTTGCTTTATCTTTTAGTTTAGCCACGCCCTGCTTGATCTGCGGTATCCAAGCATGAAACTGTTTGCCTATCCCTGGGCTTGCCGCACATAGCATCAACCATTGTAGTTTAGGATGCTTAGAAACATTCTCATTGAATAGATATTTATTTGCATGATGATCAACACTTTGTAAATAATACTGTGCCAATTCTTTTTTGCCTTTAACTACACTAATCCAATTGATCATCATAAAAGGAACAAACTTTCGTTGTTGTTCAGGAGTTAGTCGATCATAGTAGCCATAGTCTTTTTTGTCGATTGCAGTAATTGCCTCGAACAAGTTGAAGTCTTGCTTTTCAAACTTCTCATCTGTTGGTGTTTTTGCTCTAGCCAAAGTAACCTCTCGCAAACCATCCTATTGCCGCAAAGATAGGACCTATTATAAACAAATCAACTATCCAGTGCAATGCAATAGATAGTGTGACTATTTCTTTCCAATGTAATCTACATACATTCTTCCAATGATCAAAACGCTTGTGCATAGTCTACGATTTCACAATTACGACTGATCTCTTTAACAAAGTAAACACATCTAGGCTTTGGACCATCTTCGATAGGGACACATAAGAATTGTCCGTTACGTAGTCTAGGCGCATACCATGTTACGTCTGAATAGATATCAACAATTTCAATATCTAAAAAACTAGGCGAGAATGATGTTAGTGGATTGAATGCAAACACTGTAAAACCTCTGTCGTTCAAACTAGACAATGGAATAGTCTCTAAGTCACCATGTTCTTCATGCCCAATTAATACTTGCCAATCAACAGGCATCTTAATTGTTTTGTTTCCTATTTCTAATACAACCGCGGGTGCATTGAATGACTCTAAAAAGATGAGTGGAATGTAATGATAGTCTACATTCAGAGGGTTAGAGTTATCTAAGATAGCAAATCGTAAATCATCTACCTCATCTGGTAGTGTTTCTAAATCGTATGCCTGGTTGTCTAGTGTTAATATTTTCATGTCTTTATTATAACTCCTCTGTATGTTATTTTCAATTTAAATGGTAACTTCAATATTTTAATTTTTCTATTGCAAACGGATAGTTTGCTTCTTTGTAAAATGCCTTACGAGAAGTTAAATGTCGTTTAGCAAATCTGCATGAACTTGTTAAGTCCCAGATTTGAACAAAGTCTTTATCGTCTGCTTTACGAATGCCACGACCGATAGACTGTATGACACGAACAAAACTTTTACCTGGTTCAATGAGTACAAGATTAAAAATCCTAGGAATGTTAATACCAGTACTAGCCACGCCATAAGTAGCAATGATAACTTTATTAGTAGCAGTGGATACCTCATCATATTCTTCTTTTCTGTCATTGACTTTCATGCCTCCTGATACAAATACTGCATCATCTAGTCGTTCTACAAGTGCATGTCCTGCATTGATACGATCAACCAAGACAAGTGTATTACCTGTTTCTTTTATTTTATCTACTAACTCTGCCAACTTATCTAATCGTTTAGAATCTGAGAGTAAGTGTTTTAGTTCTGCTTGATAATTACTAAACTCTTGGTCGTCTTGTAATTGTACAATGTTCACATGACATTTACTTAAGACACCTTGATCTTGTAATTCTTTTGCAGATAGTTTATTAGTGACTGGACCTAAACTTACTTCCAATGCCATTCTTTCATATTCTGCTTTGGGAACAGTACCAGTCAGTCCCCATCGTATGGGAACATGTGACATGACGCCTGTTAACAGTGCCTTCAATGCATCTGCTTTAGCCATGTGTACTTCATCTACCATTACGCAAACAACACCTTCAATGAATTCATCGATAGTGCAGTCGGCCTCTCCTCTCTTGGTATTTTTTAAAAGGATGTTCAAGGATTGCCATGTGCAAATTGTATGTTGCTTAAAGTATTCTTTACGATCACCGTAATAAACACCAACATCTAATCCTAGATTTATGTAATCTTCTTCGGTTTGTGTGACGAGACTTTTGTTAGGAACGATAACGATACTACGACCATAGAACTCTATGCTCTTACTCAGAGCGGCTGTCATAATCGTTTTACCTGCCCCTGTAGCGACCTCTTGTATCGACTGAGGGTTTGCTAAGAACTGATTGATAACTTCTACTTGATAGTCTCTCAGTTCGATGGATTGTCCTTCGCAGACATGTCCTGTGGGCCACTTAACATCTTCAAATGTGTTAGTGGTAATTTCATCAAAATCAAATGTGTTATTGTATTCCCTCATATCTTCTAACTCAATCGTGTAATTGAGTTCTTCCAAGATAGGAATAATTTGAGGTAATAAATTAATAAATGTGGAACCAGCAAGGCTACAATAACTAACCTTGCCGTTCCATCTACCTAGTTTAACACTGGGCATGTAACGTGCACCAGGAACCTCATACTCAAACTTTTTCATCAGTGCCCTACGAGCATCTAATTCAAGTCCGGCAATCTTTAGATTGACTTCATCTTTAATTTGTAGTGTTGCAGTTCCTGGCATTCGATTACGGCCTGTATTGTAGTGTTATAAAGAATTCAATACCACCTGAGTTATATCCAGGGTTGAATTCAAATCTTCTATCTAGTATATCTCTTACTGTAGCAGATAGCAAGTAGTTAGGTGCAATTTCTGATTCGATCTTGTAATCGATTGAACTTACATCATCAAGCATTTCTGTTCCATCATACGGTCCAGGCTTTCTATCGAATAGTCCAGTGTATGTGAATGACAATACATAGTTGTCTACATAAGATACAGATGATATGATTGCTTTATACTTTGCAACTCTAGGTTGATCTGAGTTAGTATAGCCAAACTCATAACCAAAGTCTGTGTCCATCCAATCAACACCTTTTGTTCCAGTCAGTCTCACACCTTCAGTATCATATTTGCCAGTGTTAACAAACTGTGATGATGCAAAACTATAGTCGATGCCTTCTGAAAATTTGTATTTAAATACAGTTATATTTTTATAACCAAATTCAACACCTGTTGCTTCCTCAGGGTCTAGTCCAGGATTAGGTGCAGTCCATGCATCACCATTTAACTCATATAGAGTTGGGTTACGATATGATGTACCGAAACTTGAAAAGAAATCTCCCTTTGATGATCCAATACGATAAACAAATGCATCTTCACTTAAACGTAGACCTATGTTAATAGGCTCGTAGTTCAGCAATGCATACACAGAGATAGAGTCTTGCGACATACCTTCATACTTTTCATATTCAACTGTTGCACCATAGAGATTGTTACCAACTGTGTGCCTTGTATCTACAAATGCTCTTTCAGCATCTGAAGAATAAGTTTCTACGCCTTCAGTTTTATATTTTGCATCGTTAAAAGAATAACCAAACGTGTAGTTATCATTTCTTACTGATAAACTTCCTTTTGAACCTAACTGAGAACAATCATTTGATTGTGAGAAACTTGCGGTATAACAGTTGTCATAGTCATAGTCATATGATGTTGCTGAAATGTTCGTAGTGAACTCGCCTGTATCAAATTGACCTCTAGCAGTCATGTTTGTGTAGCCGTCAGTCTCATCATTGTCTGATCTAACACTATCATTGTTAACATCAAAGTATGTAAAGTTTAAACCTTTACCTGTGTGTGTAACGAATGTATGTTGAGGTCCTAGTCTTAAAGTAGATTGATCTTTTGAAAGATCGTCTTTAATAAAGACTGTTCCACCTAAACTACCTGAACCATATAGTACACTGTTGACTCCGTTAACAACTTTAATTGTTTCGTTTCCTGTTGCAAAATCATGTCCAAAGTCATACCATCCAGAGCCTGCATCATTTGCTGGAACTCCATTTCTGTATACACTTGTATGTACTGTTTGTGTTCCTCTTTCTGTGTAACCAGAAAAAGAACCATAACCACCTGCTTGAGTTGCTTCGGGTATAATTGTTTCTAATATATTAACGTCAGTCGAAGGGTCCGACTCTGCTTCATATGTTGTAGTTCCTACTACAACGATTTCTTCTATTTCTTGTGCATATACTGCTGTTGTTAAACACAACGATAATGCCAATGCTATTTTATTTTTCATACTATATCTATAGGTCTCCTGTTTATAATTTGTATATTTTTTATAGCGCCACCAACAATCTGTGGCTGTTCTTTTGTCGAACTGTATCTCAACAGTACCATCTCTTTAGTGATGTCCTTAGCATCGTTTAGTAGGTTAGATTTCCCTCCGTTAATAATTTCAATATCGTTTTCATCAAATACTCTACGTATTTCTTTTGCTATTGTGGTTATGTCAATTTGTCTATGTCTGACTCTATCCGTTGAATTCTTTAAAGACATTGACTTTATATTATCCAGATTCAAGCCTCTGGTTACTACAACTGTTTTACAGTCTATTTCTTTTAGCCATGACACAAATTCTTCTAAGTGATCAATGTCTACTTCAGGCGCATATTGTGCAAAGAATTCTAAACGAGGAACCTCGTTTGTTATATTGCTGTCAATTGCAACACCATGATATGCTAAATTAGCAAGAGTCTTTGGCTCTGTATTTAGGTTGACATCTTTAAATATACTGTCAAGTGAGTCATTGCTTCCAGCAATAGAATACACTCCATCGTTTTCTACAAGTGTAGGATCCCATGTCTGTTTTTCCATTGCTTCTAGTTGTTCTATTACTTCTTTGACTTCGCCCTGATAGATAGTTTCAAAATACTTAGGCAAGACTTTATATGCTATTTTCAATGCGTGGGTAGATGCTGGTGCTTCATAACGTTTCTTTTCTTTGTTCCACTTCCATATTGTATCGTCAGGATAATGATAGTTTTCTAACACCCCAAGCATGATACGTCTAAAGCCATTGATAAAATCCTTTTTAAAAGGAACCTTAAATACCAAAAGGTTTTCTTCTTTATTGTAACTAAGTCTGGCTCGTGTAAACTCAGGAAGACTTGGAATAATTTTTGACTTCCATTCTAAACTATGTAAGTATGGTTGTTGGAAGCCAGACTGTGATAATTGATGTTGGTATTTTGTTATTAGTCTAGTTAATAGATTGGATTGATTTTCAGTTATGTTTTTTTTCTCATGTACAAGTTGCATCATGCTAGACAAAAAAGAATGGTCATAATGACTCAATCGAACATTGCCATGTTGTAACATCCAATAGATAATATGTTCTTTGTTTTGTAATTCAATCTGATACATGTTTTTATTATACACTTCCTATAACTTATTATCAATTTATTTGGTAATAAAAAAGGGACGACCTAAGCCGCCCCTAACTCCTGACACAGAGTTTAAACTCTACGCATACACGTTGATTCTGCTAACATCTTCCAGTTGTCATTCTTTTGGATCTTAAACAAGTCAGCAATCTTAAGAGCCATTCTCATTGAGACTTCTCTTAACTTGTGTGCGTTCTCTTCCATGAAAGCAAATATCAAGTCGCCTTCACCATTCTCAAAATTGTAGTCACCGAACAATCCATCTGTACAGTCTCTATCAACTTGCTTGATTCGTAACATCTTGTCACGGTCATTGTCGATAGTAAGATCCAAGAAGTGACACCTAGACTGTAAAGCCTCTAAGTGATCTTGTAACTTCTTAGACTTGATGTTTTCAAACTTCAAGTTAGTAATAAAGATTGCACTACCTTTGAACTCAAATGAGTTTGGAATGCCTTCTCTGTTTAACAGACTTGAGTCTGAGTTCCAACAAATCTTCCTAGACTTGCCTGAGTCAAGTGCCGCCTTGAGAATGTTAAGGGCAAGATCGTCAGCAAATACAGAGTCACAATCGTCAAACACTAAAACGTTTTTAGCATCTGAGTACTTGTAAAGAACTGCGTATAAGCCTAGAGCAGTCATTGCACCTTTGACAACCTCGTAACGAGTCCTGCTGTTAGTCAGTTGATCGAACAATGAAGCCTTCTCCATTTGTTGCTCAACACCGTAAGACTTGCCTACGCCTGGAGGGCCACTTACAATCATTGCTCTAATATCGCCACCGATTGTAGCCTTAGCCATATCGTCTAAGATATCAAATCTAGTTTTGATTCTGTCCATTGCATCAGCATCAGACTCTACTACAGCAGGTTGAAAAGCAATTGTTGAATCGCCCATGATAGGATTCTCCGTTCCCCATTGAACATCATTGATGTTGTTTAATTGAATTTTTACATTCGCAATGTTAAACTGAGGAAATTGTCCCTCGTTTTTAACAGTGATATATCCACCACGTTTGCCTTCTGTGAAGCCTTTAACGAGAGTGAATTGTTGATCAACTACAGGTTGGTTCCTGTAAGTTCCGTATTTTACATTAATTGTAGACATATATTTTACCTCAGTGTCAGTGTGTAAGATTCTATTATACTACCGTTGAGTAGCAATGTCAAGCCTTTGGGCAAAAATAATTGAAATAATTTTAGTTGCTTTTTGATTTAACATACATGTATTATACGGGGTTTTGGTACCAAAGTCAAGCATTATTTTATTTATTTTACAATTATTTGCCTTGTAAAATCAATGACTTACGATTAATCTACTGTAATATCTTCCATTCCAGCAGTTCTGAGACGGACAATATGACCCATTTGCCATTGTTTTGCATCTAATCCTTTCATTATACCCAAATACTTGTTTCTAAGCAGGGCTACTTCATTGATTAGATATTCAAAGTCTATGACTTCATCTTCACCATCTACATACTTCTCAGCATCACGTGAGGTTAATGCTCGTTGATACTTCTCTAAGTACTTCTGAAAGTATCCTCTACGTATTTTACGTAGTTTGATGTTAAGCAAATTGAGCACCGCTTCAATCTCTTGTAATTGATTGAAACGATGTTCTGTTATGCCTGGGAGTGCTGTAATCTGTCTTTCAACTAATCCAGTCACTCTAACATCTACCTTAGACCCTATCAACTCATTTTCATAGTGAGCAATAAAGTCAGGTATGACTGCCAAGTCATGGCTTATGCGGGTGTACCAATTCATAGATCGACTCTACTCCAAGGATTGTTTGTTCTATGATCTAACAAATCCTGAATAGAATAGATACCTGCTTCCTTGTAAACATGGAGTGCCACTTTATAAGGTGACTTTCCACGTGATACATAATACGCCTGCATTTCTTTAACATACTTCTTTAAGTCAGTAAAGTCACTTGCCATTGGCTTCATTACAGTCATTAGTTTAATCCCAGTCGTCCTCGGTATCAATAGTATCTTCATCTTCTTCGATGGCATCTACATCTTCATCAGAAAAGTACGATAAGGCTTCAATGATTTCTTCATCGTTACCAAATGCTTTTTTGATTTCTGTTGCAGACATGCCATCATCAGTAAGATGATTTACTAGAAGGTCTGCGGCCTCTTTTGGGTCGCCGTCTTCTATACTTGGTCTGATCAGATGCCAGACCGTTGCTAAGTCATTTAAATTCATTATACCTCTTCCTCTTCAAGTTTAAGTGCTTCCTCGTTATTTAACTTATCGAGTGCCTCTTTAACATCAGAGTATTCAGTCATTACTAAATCCAAACAACCTTCAGCATTTGCTTCCCAAGGCTTTCTAAATTGCTTAATCTCAGTACCATCTTGTGCGATATACTTCAAACGATTACCTTCTTTAACTAGAATTCCTGCTTTCTCAAACAAGTCTACTAGTCCACTGTAAGGATTCATACCAGTCTCGTAAGGAATCTTCACTTGCACACCCTCGAAAGGTTTTGCATAACGAGTCTTCATTACTTTACAGCCTGCACGAATACCTCTTACATCAGAAATTTTGTTGCCGTCTGCATCCTCTTTAAGTTTCATTTTCTTCATAGCAACTACGATACTTGATGCATAGATAAAGCCTTGACCACCTGATATTTTATCATCTGGGTCAAACATATCTTGTGATGCATATGTATGATTAGTTGCGACAAGTCCAACGTTATAACTTCCGAACATGTTAACAGAGTTTCTGACTAATGATGTCAGTGCTTTGGGCTTACGACCCATGTCACCTTTCATGTCACCTTTGTCGAATTGATCGACATCGGTTGGTGTCAACATCATACCTAATGAGTCAATTACAAATAACACTTTAGGACGTTCACCGTCTTCCATTGCTTTATAATCTTTCATAAAGGTTGATATTGTTTTTGCTACATCATCAATCATACTCATGCTTAACTTAAGAAGTTTTTCTTCTGAAGTGTCCACACCAAGTGCATGTAACCATGCTTCATCAAGTGCATTCTCTGTGTCAATTAAGACTACAAAGATACCCTGATCTTGTGCTGATTTAACAATGTTGCCTGCGGCAAAATAAGATTTGCCTGCTCCTGATTCTCCTGCAAAAACGGTTACCTTACCTAGAGGGACTCCTTTATTAAAGTCTCCGCTGATAAGATAGTTCAATGCATAAGAACCTGTTGAGATCCAGTCAGTTGGATCATTAAAACCTATCGACAAGCCGTCGATGGATTTTGTTATGTCTTTTCTAAATTTAGACACATCAAATGGTTTAGCCAAAATATACTCCTATCGTATTGATTGTTTGTTAATGATTCTATCAGAATTAGAAGGTTTGTCAACTATATCTGGGCAACTTTCTGCGATTTCGTCAATTTCTAAATCGTGTGGAAAATGCCTTAATATGCTTCTTGCCCTGTCTCTAATGAGACTGGGAACCCTAGGCGTTTTGCCAGGGTCACATAGTTCTTCTAATAATTTAGTACCTTGTTTGAGGGCTCTATACCTTTCTGTTGGTATGGTCATTATAATTCTCCTATCAAAATAGGGAGAGGTATTTCACTCTCCCGTTATCAACCTACTAGCTATTGTTCTGTCTTGCACGAATCATTGCTAGAATGTCCTGTGCTTTATCGCTAGATGTATCTGTAGATGCCGCTTCTGCTACGGGAGCAGGAGTTGCCTCAGGTGCCGCTTCTGCTACGGGAGCAGGTGCCGCTGGTGCTGGTGTCGCTACAGACTCTGCTGGTTTAGCAGTTTCTTGTGACGCACTCGCTGGTGCTTGAATACCGTATGGACGATAGTATGCACCCCATTTGTCAACATCGTATGGACGACCATCTACAGATGCTTCGAACATTTCTTTGATGACCCTGAGTTCTGCTTCACTTGGCTTCTTAGGTAAGAAGTCTGCTAGATTGAATAGACCATGTGCTTCAATAGCCGCTTGTTCTACTTCAGTCAATGCAGATTCTTTACGTGACCAATTTGATGTTGAGTAATCAGCATACTGACCTTTAGTCGTTTTCTTAATGTTGAAATCAAGTCCACGAACGTAATCAGTTGGTAACTCTTCCATTTCTGGATCCATCAATGATGCTTTGATAAGAGTAAAGATTTGTGGAGAGATAACAAATCTACGAATTGGGTTCGCAGGTGTTTCATCTTCACCGATAGGGTTTTGACGTACAAAGCCTTGAAAGAGATAACTTCTCTTCTTCCAGTATTTGTTAGCCATTTCTTTTAGAGTTTCGTCTTTGTACCAAGGACGAACTTCCGCTAGTACAGGACAATTTTCCCCAAACATCTCTACGCAAGGAACTTGAACAGTTACTTGTTTTGAGTTTATATCACCTTTAACACCATTGAATGGTAGTTTGATGACTTGTCTTTCAATCCAAAAGAAAGAGTTCCCTGTATCAGCATCGGGCAAGAAACGCATAGATGCTAATGCACCTTCGTCCATTTTCCAATGCGGATAGATCGCTCCATCAGATTGTGGGTAATTATTACCTGTCGATTTATTTTCTTGTGCCGCGAGACGGGCACGGATGTCAGCTAGACTTGCCATATTGTTTCTCCTATAATGTGCTTTAATTTTAGCTTTCGTTTAGTTGTCGCAAGACCGAAGTCTCACTAGTGTAGTTTTTGTTAAAAACAATTTTTGACACATGAATCTATTATACACTAATATCTTCCTATGTCAATAAGTATTTATCACTAATGTACCCAAAAGAATAAAAACTTAGTGCAGATGAAAAATCGGGTACTTTTTTACCCCAAGCAATAAATACTAGTGCGAACCATTATTACTAACTTAAGGAGCCACCCGAAATCTCATTTGCTATATTATTTATAGCCGGCCGATGCTCTGAAAATATTTTGCACAGGAGCATATGCAATGACTGAAGAAAACATCACAATCGAAGGCGGCGATGGAGTCGTTCATAACTTAGATTTAGACAAGTACACTGATCTACTTTTAAAATTAGATGAGGCTAATGACAAAATCAAAGAGATGGAAGCATTGACCAAAGACTTAAGAAAAGTTTCCCATGAAGTGAAACCAAAAGAAAAGTTTACTATTAGTGGCCTATTTATGGACGACAACAAAATCAATGAAAAATCAATCATTGGCTTTGCATCGTTCTTTATGATGGTGGCGTTTGGTGTAGTAGACTTAGTGACAGGATTAGACGGCACAGATTTAGTCATATCAGACTTTATCTATACATCGTTTGTTGTTGTAACACTAGGATCATTTGGTATTGCTGAAGCAGGAAAAGCATTTAGCAGTAAACAATAGGCTATTTGGTATGTGGGGGTAGTTTTGCTTCCACAAACCATTCATGTATTCTTTTAACTGGGTTGTACTTTTTGAATCTTAACTTCTGATTACTAATAGTTAAGTTTTTTGTTTTAATTGCTGTGTAGTGATATGTGTGAGAGTTTCTAGTCTCACTTTCAGGTATCATATATACTTTCGATTGTTTCTTTTTCTTGTCTGCCATTTTTCCTATTGGTTATATAATTTAATATCTTCGGCATAATATGCCTTAATTTGTTCCATGTATCTTGGATTCGTTTGTATCTCAAAATGTATTCTGTGTTTAGTAAAATACTGAGCATTTTGTCCTGCGTCATTCTCCATTAATTTAAAAGGGATTATATTACTTTTACTTAAATCTAATTCTAACTCAGTCTCTAAAAAGTCTATGACTTTATTTTGAAAATTTGAGAGTCTATTTGTATTGGTAAGGTAACTATCCATTTTAAAAAATACACAATCATCAGTATTTATTCCCTCTAAGAATTTAACCTGAGGAACTGTGTGCCAATCAAAATGTACTTGACTGAACAATAAATCTAATACGTTTCTATCTTTTAAGTCCCTGAGTACTTCTTCGCCATGTAGATATTGAGTAATCCCTGAACACCAACGATCAATTGGATCTCGTAATATAACTATATACTTTTTTGAATTCAGGGAAGAAACATTTGTAAAGTTTATTTGACTTGAAGATGATTCTAACACATCTTCCATCCATTTAGATGCGTTTTTTGCAATCATAATATATGCATAGTCTGTGCCAACAATATTTAACACAAGGCCTGGCTGACGTTGGATTCTATTTTTCAACTGATTAATTGCTAACTTTGAACCACTGTCCAGGATCGTCAAACTTCATAAAGTATTTGAAATCGTACTTTGGTTTGTCTTTCCAATCATAAGGATTGCTATATCTGTTTTCTAATATGTACGTTTTGCCGTCTACAGCAACACCGCATACTAAATGATCTTCGCCTTCTTCTGTGACACAGTATATCACAGATACATCTTTCTTGTCAATGCCTTCTTTGATTAATAACTCTGCACATGTATTAGCAAAGCCATCACAATCATCTTTGAATTGTTCACCTGCTAAAACTGCGTCTGCATGACTAGTCCAGTGTTCGGCTTGCATGTATTGTTTGTCATCATGTAGGTATGTGAATTTACTTTCGACTAATGCATGAACTTTCTTTGCGATATCCTTACTCATCTACTTCTTCCTCTTTGCAAAGAATAGATTCAGGTTCTCTTTCACACATTTCTTTTTGTCCCTTAAGGACGATGTTGACTGGTTCGCCCTGCATTTCTGTAGGACCTGTGTCTTCGACTGTAGCACAACTTACTAAAAAGCAAATTGCAAATAGACTGATTAGCCTTTGTATTCTTCTTTCCATAATGTCCACGCACCGTATGCTATAGCGGCATAAGCAACTAGTGTTGCAATACCCTTAAACATTAAGAAACATACGCCTGCTGTAATTAAAGCGGCTCCGTCCCAAGATGTTCTTTCTTTTAATCTTGCACTTACCCAACCTTTAATGAAACTGAAAATTCCTAAAATCTTATCCATAATATTATTCTCAATTAATAGTGTCTTCTGCGTCTACTTCAACATCGTATACTTTGAAGTAATCTGCTTCTGTTGCTTTACAAACGTTACCCCATGGACAACTCCAATCATATAAGTTTTGCTTTGAACCAGGAGACCAAGGATCGTTCGCATCTTGCCAACGACTTAAGTTTAACCAATAGCCTTGGGCTCTACCTTCTGCCCAACGTTTGATTTGATCATCTGTGAAGATATCTGTTCCTGGAAAGCCTTGACCCATCGTGTATACAACAGTTGATATTGATCCTTGCTTAACAGTTATAGTCATGCCTGAATCATCTAAGTCAACTACAAAGTCTACAGGTTGTTTAATGTCAATGCCGTTCCATGATACTAGACCTTCAGAAGGAGTCAAGTTTTGAAAACATTGATTGTCTGTTGTTGAATAACTTAACTGAAAGTTTTGTGGGGCAGATGAACTACCGTCACCAATATGCATTGTGTGTTGAAAGACTACGTTGTTGTTTACTTCAAAGAAGTCAACTTCTTGGCAGTTCCAAGTTGGATTGTTTCCGCCAGCATCACAATAGTTGTCATGGAGAGGCTTTAATCCGGGATTGTTTGGATTGTTTACCATATAAAAAGTACTAGTAACAAAGTTACCAGATACATTGCTCAAGTCTGCTGTAAAACGAATCTGTGAAATGTTAATGTAGCCTTCATTAGAGACAACTCTGCCACCACATGATTCATCTGACTTACCAAATTGTACTGACCCTTCTGAGGATGGAAAACTTATTTCTCCGCAATCTGTGTAATCAATAGCAAACGTAGGTTTGAATGTTTGTGATTCAGAGGCTGTGTAAGTTAGATAAATCGCAAAAGATGCGACAAATAATAATATATATCTTTTCATTTATTTTCCTCTAAAGTTTAATACTTCTAATAATGTCAAGTAAATCTTCATCTTCTTGTATGCTTTTACGATCAGCAACTGTCTCTGCATCTTGGTTGTATTTGTCGTTGGCTCCGTCGTCATCTGCACCAACGTTACCATCTGGTGAGTTTTCTGCTTCATCGACTTTAGGGTCTTTGCGTTTAGGAGTAATGATTTCTCCTGTACCTTGACATTTTGCACAATCTGTGCTTGGACCAGATGAAGTTATACAACTACATACTTGAGGATTGCCCCCTTCTGGTTTAGTGTGACCGTGTGCTGGATCGTATTGCTTTAAGTCTCTTTCACTACTGTGTTTACTATTAGTAGTTGGCTTGCCTGCTTCTTCAAGTCCAGACAGTCTACGCATCTCTGACATTTGATCTGCATCTGCATTGTCAATCATCTGCTCAACCATACCGTGAATGATAGTATCTCTGTCATCGTCAGGATGTAATCCATGCTCCATTCCATATTCGTTAAGTTCTTGGTCAAACTCTTCAAGGCTCATACCTAATGCGTTTGCTAAACCTTCTTCGCCATGGGAATCATATGCCGCCATAGCCGCTTCAAATTGTTCTTCAGAGTCTGTTGGTTCGCTCATAGGATCAAAACTTTCTGATGCGCCAACTAAGTCGCCTACTTTAGCAGGTCTTCCTTTAGTCTTGCCTGTGTTCTTCCATTGTCCTGCTGAACCTGTTTTATAATTTCCAGCAAACTCCATTCCGCCTGACTTTGTTTCGTCTAGTGGATAATCTTTTTTAATTTCATTGTAGTCGTAATCATCTCCGTACTTTTCTTCGAACTCTTCTTTGTCCATTTCTTGTGCATCATGTACGATTTCTTTCATTCTGCCTTCATTGAGATTGTCATCAAACTCGTGTCCAACAATTTTTAGTCCTACTACTGAAGGGAAATAACTAAAGCCATCATCTGTGTGAATTCTTCCAGTTGATGCTTGATGTTTTGGAGCATTAAAGCCTACGACAATGACCTCATCACCTCTGAAGTCTTTTGTTGTAAATGGTAATTTAACTTCTTGTCCAGTTTTTTTATCAACTAGTTTAGGATTAAACTTTTCTGGTTCATCTTCCCAACGTTCATCAGCATAATCTCTTTCTTGGAATTCTGCTAATCCCATGACTCCAGCAATTGCTCTACCTATTGCACTTTTGTCTCTATCGGAAGTTCTTGAGGACTTGTTTCTTTCTTTTTCAAGTTCCATCTTTGCTTGTAGGCCTGCCGCACTCAATGCATCTCCTTGAAATTTGGATCCGCTATAATTACCGTTAAACTCATCTTCCAAGTAGTCTTGTAATCTACCAGCCATGCCTAAGGCATATTGCTTTTCGACACTTTCTATATTTTTAAAGTCTTTAATCTTTTTAATATACTGTGATAACAAAGCCTCAATAGCGGCCTGTAGTGCTTCATCTGACTGATGCTTTTGCTTAAGATCACTAATCAATTGGTCAAATTCATCTTGTAAATGATTAAAGTCTGACGCAACTTCATCTAATTTTTCTTTTCCACAATCACATTTAGGACAACTAGCATCACATGTACATTTAGATTTTGGTCCACATCCACATGCACAACCAGAATCTTCTTCTAATTCACCTGGTTTGGATCCAAAGTATGCATCCATTTCGCTATCGATAGTATCTGGCTTATTGTCAGAGATGTTTTCTTCTACCACTTCTTCTGTGATCTCTGTAATGCCTTTAGCCCATTGATCTAACTCATTGACTTCTTCAATCTCGTTGATGATGCCACTGTTTAGTCTGTTGAGAATAGGTAAAACACTTTCGATTCTTGGATCGATTGTTTCTTGTGCAAACATCTCTGCAATGCTTGATGAATCACCATCGTCTTCCATTAAAGGTGGTGTCCAAGATTCAAAGTAAGCATTGTAGCCTCTATGACTTTGCATCTTTTGTAGTGATTCTTTTAATTTTTTATGATGATTAACACCTTCTGCAATAAGAAGTGCAACTGATTCGTTAAACTGTCCTTTGCGAGTGGCACGAACAAAGCCTGCCATTTGAGTGTATTCTTCTACTAATGAAGTAATATGCTTACCACGATCATCGTAAGGAGTGCCGCCTTCTGCTACGTGTCTACCATAAACTCGTGCGATGCCTGGCATTCTTGTAGGAACAGCGAATCTTTCGCCTTCTGTGTTCTCTACAAAGATTTTGTGAACGTTTCTCCAACGTTGTTCACCCTCTTGTACTGCTCTATCATGCTGTATAACAACTTTTACGTTAGGTATATTGTCATTGTATGATGTCTTTTGATTAACTGCGTGATAGCCTTCTGACATCTTTTCTTTCTTTTTATTGGTTTCACGTTGTCTCATGTCATCTCCTGGTCTATCACCGTCTTGTAGTTCAAACGATAATTGTTTAGATTGAGCCCATTGTTTCAAATGCCTTAAGAAACCAGACCATGAATCATCGAATGGTGCTCCTTTTGTCTTGCCTTTTGGACTATTTGATTGCTCATCATTGTAGTATACTTTTAAATTGCTGGCCTGATCGATAGTTATCCATGCTAATCCGTATGTATCATCGCCTTTTTTAAAGGTGAACTCAAATACTTCTGCATCTTGTGGAGTAGTACGTTCGTTGTTTACATCTCTAGGTACGGGCTTATAGCCTCGTGTCTTTAAAAGCGAATAAAGTCGTGTATTAAATGTTTCCTGATCGATTGCCATAGTATTATTTATCTCTTTTAGTTAATCACTGCAAAGAAGGGTAGCGGTGGCACCTTCTCATCATGGTCTCTCATTTGCTCAGTCAAATCGCCGTGGAAGTCTTTAATGTCTTGTAAGATTCTAACGACAAGCAATGATGCCATAATTAAATCATCGTTGTCCCCTATCTTGGCGGCATAACTACCACCGGAAGCTACAAATGTCTTTAATTCACTGATAAGTCCCCTGCTATGTATTGTCATTTTCTTACTTTCAAGTAATGTTTTAAATTTAGCACATGCTGAAAGTTTAACTTTCTGTGTAGTTGTGTATCCTCTACGTCTTTTGCCCTTCTCACTTAAGAAGATGCCTTGAATATTTGATTCTCCGAACTCATTCAATGATATGAGTGCGGCTTCTCCAATTGAATTGTTTTCAACTGAATAATAGATATTATTAGGCTGGCCAGTAATGTCTGTTATATAACTTATAATTTGAGAAAGCGTTTTAATTTGCTTGGGAATGTCAGTCTTATTATCTTTCCACTCGCCTATCTGTGTTGTTGTGTTTGCTTCGAAGATTTGTATTGCACAAGGGTCACCACCTGTTCCTAACGATGGATCTAAACCCAAAACATAAATCATATCTTTCTTGGGCTTCTGAAACCAGCGTACTTGTCCCATGCGGTCAATAGGCTCAACTCCTTCCATCATAATTAGAGTGTTTGGATTGATAAGTGTTTCATCAGCGATTAAGAATTCACAACCAATCTCACGTGCAAATCTGTCATCACCCAATTGGGATTTAATCTCTTCTGCCCACTTTTCATCACGTCCCGGTTGTTCGTTCCAATATGATCTAAAGGGTTTAAATCCATTTACACCTAGTTCTGTTTCTTCTCCTTGTGCATCAATATTTTTGTTTGCGCCTTTCCAAATCAATGCAAACTGATCTTCGTCAGAGTTCGGAGTAGATGTGATGATTGCTTTACCACCTGTTGCTAGTGTTGGTGTAATAGAAGTCCAAAACTGCTCTGCAATTGTAGGTCTTACGAATGCAAACTCATCTAAGTATAAAAGTGTGATAGACATACCACGACCCGTATTCTCTGTAGTCGTTGCTGACACAATACGAGAGCCATTCTCAAAGTCTAGTGAACCTTTGTTGTATGTAGTCACACCTGCTTTAATATGCATAGGACATGCTTCATAGGCATATCTGATACGTTGCATAATTTCTTGTGAACCTGTGTACTTATGTGCGGCAATTAGAATCGTAGCATCAGGTACAAACATAGCATACCATAATAGATAACCTGCGGCTGATGTAGACTTACCTGATTGTCTAGGCATCAATGCAATAGAGTATCTATAGTTATGATATGTATTGATTAAACGTTCTTGGTATTCATAAGGATGATATTGAATTGAACCTTGTGTTGGATGCTGAATGTAAAAGAAGTTATCCATAAAGTATAGATAACCAGTTTCAGGATGACAACACTTTACAAAATCATCAATTTCTTTTTGATTTTTAAATGCTGTTTTTTTATATGCCGGTTTGACTAATTCGCCCGTACCACTTGCGTTAAAGTTGCTCATACTAGTATTTAGTAGAGTTTTAGTTCCTTAAACATATCTTCTGAAAAATCTATATGAAATTGTCTACCTGGATGACCATCATTGCATGTTATTAGTTGATCTTTGTTCAACTCTATTTGAGATACAGATGCACTTAAATCCTGAGGTTGTTCTTTGAAAAAAGGTTTTACTTCTTTTAGTACAGGAAAAAATCTAGGTAGTAATTCATGGTTACGCAAATTAGGATCATCGGACACAGAATAAACTGCTTTAGTAATATCTTTTAAATGATTATGGGCACTTTCAATTAATAATCCTGCATGCCATAAACT
>Ga0209534_10001782_pt1 | contig 22205 bp, 26 predicted proteins | sample COG_07_FD_184751 | JGI IMG/M metagenome (GOLD analysis project Ga0209534, IMG submission 184751) | Pelagic Microbial community sample from North Sea - COGITO 998_met_07 (SPAdes) (version 2) | ecosystem: Environmental > Aquatic > Marine > Neritic zone/Coastal water | place: Helgoland, sampling...
AGTAATCAACCTAATATTTCAATGGATATGATGCATCAATTGATGCAAAATTCTAAGATACAAGAAAAAGTAAAAGATCCAGCTTTTGTTTCTAAAATGATGCAATATCAAGCAAATCCATTATCTATGTTACAAGATTCAGAAATGATGGAAATATTCAGTTCGATCATGCAAGAAATGGGGAGCAAAAATACTAATCATTCAGATGTTGTTGAAATTATGTCAGACGATGATGACACAGAAGAAGATTCTGACGACTCTGAATTAGATGATTTAGATGATGAATCTGTAGAATAGATAAACAAAATTAGGGGATAGATCCAACCTTTTTTTATAAATAAATGTTTTAAATTTTTATAAAAAAAAATGGTTAATAAAAATGTATTATTAGCAGCTGCTGCTGTAGGTGGTGGTTATTATCTTAAAAATAGTAATGTAAACTTAATGAATTTATTTAATAAAGAAGAAGAAACTTTTGCTGAATTACCGTTAATTGATGAAAATAATAGATCTATTAAAAAATTAGTTTTACCAGAATTAAAAATTACATTTGAAAAAGATTCAGAAGGAATCGAATGGAAAAAATCTGAAAATTTAATTAGTCTTGAAGAATTTGATAGTGAAAGAAAAAATAAAATGAAATTTTATGATATTGGTAAAAAAACTAAATGGACACCCTATGTAAATGGTTTAAAAATTTTTGGTGGGGTAGAAGTAAGAAAATATAAAATTGAATATAATGAATCCGTACCTGAATTAATTAAAGAAAATGTTTCAAAATTAGATACTAAACTAGGTATTGTTGATTTTGGCGATGAAGTTGAAATTGATTCCCCTGAAGAAATTGTTAAAAAATTTCAAAATAAATTTAGAGGTAAAGACTTTAAATTAAGTTCTAAAAATTTAGAATTAATTTATTATTTACCCGAAGGATCAAATATTTTAATTCCAATGTATCAAATTGGTAATGCTCAATCTGGACCTACTAAGGGTGATGCTAATGTATTAGGATTAGTATTTCCAGCTAACCAAAAATATGATAATAATTTTAGATTAGAAGGTGAATTAAAATATAAAAAAGAGAAAGTCGAAACACCATTATTAAAAAATGATGGTGAAGAAGATAATTTAATTATTGAAAACACAAGAGAATTAATAAAATATACTTTTACCTTTTTTGCCCCAAATACTGATATCAATAAAATTAACTTTATTGGTAATTTAAAAAATGTAAAAAAATCTACTATTGGACCAGGTAAATATATTTTTGATTTTGAAAGTGATTTTAATAAAGAATCTTTAGAAAATGTTTTAATTAATTATGTTAATGAATTCGATGTTTCTAAAACTGTATTAGTAGAATTAAAACAAGAAATGAATAATATTCCTACCTTAAATAATCCGGTACCTTCAAATATTGGTTTAGCTTTATCTAGAGATAATAATGAATATGGTATCGATTGGGGAGAAGATGTTATTGGTGGTGCTTGTTATAGTAATTATGTAAATTATATGGATTCAAAAGCTATTAATAGATATAAATGGACTAAACCTAATGCTTGGGTAAGTGATTTTATTGATAAAGATAATAATGGATTTGATCATTTATGGGTCGATGATGTTGATATTTCTACTTACATTGGTCATGGCAATGGTTATGGTTTTAATTTAGAAGGTTCTGGTTCTCAAAATGGTTCTTTAACTTACTGGGAAGCAGCTAAAGGAAAAGCATGGGGTAACAGAGATTTAGAATACCAAGTCTGGTTAAGTTGTCAAGTATTAGAAGAAGTATATGATGGAAAAGAATGGTGGGAAAGATGGGGTCCTACATTTAATGGATTACATTTAATTTGTGGTTTTCAAACTAATGCTTCTACTGGTACTCATAAACAATTAAAATACTTTGCTAAAAATGTTTATGACAATAAAAAAACTGTTAGAAAAGCATGGTTTGATGCTGCCGATAGTGATCAACCTGATGGTACTCAAGCCGTTGTTATGGGTCCTTTAATGAATGCAGCAAATAATCCAAACTATCAAAAATCTCAATATGCTGCCATTAATTCTTCAACTAATGGAGTTTTGAGAGCTCATTGGAATGATGTAGCTTGGAATCTAGCTGGACCAACTAAAAAAGATTTATCTAAAGAAAATGTTGTAGGTTGGTGGAGAGTAGTACACACTGTTTAAAAATATTTATTATTTATTGATCTTTAAAAATACTTATAAAAAATAAAATATTATTAGCTCCAGCTGGAACTTATGCAGCTAGAACCGATATTAATAAAAGTCAAATAATAGGTTTTTGGAGGTTAGTTCATGAAGTTTAAAATTGGTGTTTAAATTTAATTAATTAATAAATAATCTTTACTAAAATTATTTATTGATTACTATTAACTATTAGTTCTCTTTCTGTTTGAGAATATCCTTCTAACCATAATGATAGATAAATTTGTTTACCATCAATAAAAATTTTATTTTGACATCCTCCTGGAGCCATAGCTTCATATTTATGCCAAAATACTCTACCGTCTTCACTCTTGGCTAAAAAATGAGATCTAATTTGATTTACTGAATTAGTAAATTTTGCATACCAAATATCTTTTAGCTCTATATTAAAAGGTTCTAGTGTTTGAACAATAGCTTCATAATTTTTAGTTTGATGCTCAAAATCTATATTTTCAATATCTCCATAATAAGAAAACACATCAGACTTATCTTGTGAATATAAAGGATTAGTAATTTTTTTTGTATCTGTCAAATAAATATACTTTTCTGCCATTCTTAATTATAAATTATTAATTATTTAAATCATTATTCTAACTTAATTAATCTGATCATTCTAACTTAATTAATCTGATCATTCTAACTTAATTAATCTGATCATTCTAACTTAATTAATCTGATCATTCTAACTTAATTAATCTGATCATTCTAACTTAATCCATTCCTCTAAAATATTAATAAAAGATTTATTATCTAATTCAACATTGAATGCCATTATATTTTTTTTACTAATTTTATAAGCTATTTCATCTCCAAAAAATACACATTGATCTGTATGTTTTTCTTTTAAAATTTGATTAAATAAATACAAATTATTTAAATTGATAGATGTAGTATCTTCCTTTATTTTATCCGTTGATATTTTATAAATTGATCCAAAAAATCCTTTTTCATAATGATAAGGAGAAAATATTTTATTAATATTAAAATATTTATTGTTAAGATCTTTTAATACATTTAATGGATTATCTTGTGAAATCATAATTAAATCCTTCTTATTAATTTTACAGAATTCAGACAATTCTCTTAAAAATACTTTATCAACACGACTATAATCTATAATTATCAATTTGAAATCATTAAAAAAATTATTAAATAACTTAAATTGATTAACATTTTCAAAAATCTGTTGCATCATTTCTTTATGCTCAAATAAATTTAAATTATGAATTGTGTCGTCAATTACTTGATTAGTAATATCTTGACTAATATTTTTAATAATATTATTTCTAGTTTCTTTTTTCCTTTCTAATCTAACTTTAGCATGATAATTTTTTATTAATTTAACTAATTTACTTTTGGTAACATAAGATTTTCTAATCTCATTAAAGTAACTAAATATTAGATCTTTAAAAACCATAAAATAAATAGTAAATGGAATTATTGACCAAAATCCAAAATTGTTTAGAACGGGTAATATAAGAAAATATACATGAAATAATATATTTATATTTTCATTAAAACTTTTATATATAAACATTAATATTAAAAATAACTGGAATTTTTAAGTACATTTACTCTAGTATTTATATGACTACTTAATAAATCTGGATTCATTACAATTAACTTTAGTTGTTTTTCTGAATTTGTTGCAATTTCTCTAGCATAAGATATTCTAATACTATTTTTAATATTAAATATTTCGTCTTTACATTTTTTTGAAATAAATTTAGAAATATTAGGATTATTATTTTTCTTGGAGTAAATAATTAGTTTATCTATTACATTCAGATTTAATAATTCTAAATTTAAAATATCAGTAACTATATCTTTAATAATTTCATATTTTCCAAAATATTTATTTGATACTTTAATATTATCTAATATTTCAAAAACAAGATTTAAATTAAAAGGACTAATTAAATATTTTAAATATATTTCAATTAATTCTTTCTTTTGTGTAAGTTCTTTATTATTAAATTGATAATCTTTATCCCAAATATCATTTAGAAGAACTGCTAATTCAATTATTTCTTGAACTTCATCTAATTCTATAGTTGTTTCGTACAACTTTATTTTTTCAATATTGCTTAAATTTTTAACAAGTTCCTTAGATTTAAATAAAATTTCATCAGAATTAGGTGGAATTTTATTTATATATAATGTAGGTAAAATTTCAAATAATTTTTCAATAACTGGATAATTCATTGTTTTTTTTGCTAAATATATAATTATTTTCAATGTTAAATACAAAAAATTTCAATTTTATATGATAATTTATTATAACCATATTGAATTTAATTGAATATTTAATAATTTTTCTAATTTAGATACATCTTCTTTATAATATTTTATTAAATCATTATAAAGTTTTTTATTAATTTTAGAGGTATCGTTACTTACGTGAGTAATTTCATATTTTTGAGTTTTTAAAGAATCTAAATTTAAAAAATCATAAATTTTTTTATATTCTTGAAATGGATTTTCTTTAATATTTTCACTAATTAATATAAGTACATTTTGTCTTGGAAACCATTTTAATAATTTTTCAATTTGTTGAAAATATAAACCTCGTTGTAAATAATTTTCTATTATTGAATAAAATGTTTTATTTGTATTTTCTTTTTGATTTAATTCATTAAATACTGCTTCTTCAAATGTTTTTTTTTCTTCAAAATATTTAACATTTAATTTCCATGCACTATAAGCTCTATCAATTGGATTTCTTAATACTAAAATTAATTTTACATATGGATTTACACTTTGTATTAATGGAAATGTATATTCCAAATTAATAAGATCGGGGGTTTTTTCACCCACTAATTTATATTTATAATTAAATTGTTGTTTATACCAATTTATCCCTTTTTTCCAATTAATATCATAATAATGAACTTCTGAAATTTTCGGATCAATATTTTTATTTAAAAATATATCATTATGTTGTGATAAGTTTTGTGCTAATGATGTAGTTCCTCCACGTTGTACACCCATAATTATAAAATCAATAATTCTTTTATTATGAAATGTGTAAATATTATTATCTTCTTTAGTAAATATTTTATAATTAATATTAGGAAAAAAACATTTGTATTTATCATTTTTTTTATTTAATATTTTATTATTATTAAAAAAATATGTGTATTTATCTATAAAATAGATTTTACCATTTACTAAACACATATTATAAATTTTTTTTAAATGATCTTCAATTAATGTATCATCTATTATAAATATTTTTTTAAAAAAAGGAGGATTAACAATTCTACAATTATACAAATTGCTTATATTATCATTATCTACTAAAAGTACATTTTTTTTAATTTTATTTTTTGAATTTAAATTATTATAAATTAAAACACTATCCATTAATATACTTATATATTTGAAAATAAATTTTACTGAAATTAAATATCGTCAAAAAGTTTAATACTTTTTTCATAAACATAAAATCCTATAGAATTAACTATTAAAGCTCTTACTAAACAAGGACTCAATCCGTTATATAATTTTTTTTTATTTATTGCATCTTTAATACTGGAATATTTATCCGATTGTATTCTAGTTTTAATAACATCTATAGGATAGGTAAATAACCATGATAATATTCCAGCTGTTCCACCTGATACTAAAATATTAAATTGATTATCTCTCATAAATTTATAAGTATTAAAATATATTATGTTTGCGGGAACTTCTCTATATATAGTTAAGTGAACACCTTTGAAAGGTTTATTATAAATCTCATTTGATAATAACTGTCTTTTAATTTTGAATCTATCTAGAGGAGAAGAAATAATACCAGTAATAAGTCCAGCTGATCCAGATGAAATAATTTCATTATATCCATTATTTTTAAATTTATTATACACTCCAAATTGAATAGAAACTAGTAAACTATTGGTAATTAACGGGTAAGAAATTCCTTTGTATAAATTCTTATAATTTAAATTAAAATGTTTTAGATTGTTATTTTGTAAATTAACCTTTAATGTATCAAAAGGATGTCCTGAAATAATCTGGGAAGTCCCTGATATTAGACCTGCTAAAAAATATTTATCCATTAATTTAATTTTTTTTTATCTACTTATTAATTATAAAATAAAAAATAATTAATATTTTATGAATTCTAAAACAGGACATAAACTTTATGACAAAGATAAAAATTTATTAAATATTTTAGGATGTGTTGATTGTGAAATTTGTAAGGCTTGGGAAAATCAACCTTGGAGAGTTAGAGTTTATTCACCGGTACATTGTTACAGTTGTCATTATGCAGGTTATGATGATGAATATACAGTATATTATCCGGAAAAATACGCAGTTAGTATTCATAGTTTAGGTTTATTTTTATGCCTAAATTGTGATAAAAAAATAAAACTTTTAAAGAATCCAAGAAATTTACGATTAAGAGAACTAGGGATTAAAATATCCTAATTTAATCCATATCCTTTATTGCAGTTTCACTACTACATTTTCTCATAGGCATTTTATAATAATCTAATAAACTACCCCTATTTTTCATTTCCTCTATTAATTCTAATCTCTCTTTTTTCATATTTTTAAACAGCATTTTCAAAATAACTTTTCCAATCATTTGTGTTATTTTTAAATATAATGTAAATATACCCCCTAGTAATCCTAAAATTTCAGTGAATACTAACTGCGTGTTTTTATATCTGTGTGTAGAATAATCTATTATTAATGCCAAAGTCACAGATAAGATAATTTGTTGAGAAAAAATAAATCTATTTTGAAACTTTTTACTATTTTCAATGTTACTAATTAATTTATTTTTAACAACTTTATTGTAATCTATTTTTTCTTGTTCCAAATCTTCAAAATAAATTGGTTTAGTATAACCAAACTTTGAAAAATATGGAAAATTCCAAGTTAAAATAAATGAAGAAACTAGACAAGATATAAATATATAGAAATCATTTTGTAATTTCTCAAAAACAATTAAAATTGGTAGTACAATAGCTAATGGTAAAAAAAATCGTTTCCAACTAAAGAAAGATCCGCATTTTTTTTGACATTTTATATCATTTACATCATCCTGTATTTTTAAATCCATTAAAATTTAATTAGATATTAAATTCATATGATGATTCGAAATATCTAAAATAACATAAGCTAATTTATAATTTTTATCTAATCTAAGTACCATATTACCATATTCTAAACTAATATAATCACTGTCATAATAAATTTTATTATTTTTGTTAAATTTTTTGGTCAAATTGATATTTAAATTAATATCTGATAGTAGCTGCGAAGTTTTATCAAATAATAGTTTTAAGGAAATATTATTTTGATTGAATCTTTTATTTTTTGGAATTTTAAATTTATAACATTTTGTTCTTGATCCAGAATTATAACTTTCCATAAAAACTAAAGGTATTTTTTTAGGTGAAATCAAGTTAACTTTTATATTAAAACATTTATTTTTTGAAAAAAATTGTCCCATAAATTATCTATATATTATCTATAGTATAATTTATTTATAAGTTACTAATCCATTCATCATTTTTTCAAATGATTCTATCTCATCTTTAGAATAGAATTTACCAATTACATAATCATAAAGTTCTTTTATTTTTTTTTGCTTTTTAGCATCATCCCAATCATTTTTTTTATTAATTTGATCAGATAGTTTTAAAAATTCTTTTTGAGCTTTCAAAACTGTTTTACTTAATTCTTTATTTAAACTACCTGCTTTTTGTTCAATTGTTTTAAATTCTTTTGATGTAACAATAGAATCTATTTTTTTTTGGTAAGTATTAAATGCTTTTTGGAGATCAACCATTTCTTTTTTTGTCCCTGTTTCAATTAAAGAATTAGCTTTTTCTTCTTCTTCTTTTAATTGTTCTCTGACTTTTTTAAATTCTCCTCCATATTGTATAAAATTTTTTTTTACAGTAATCTCTTGATTAGACATTATATATATGTATATATATATATAATACACAAAAAAAGTATTATATGTTTATAATTAAAATATTTTTTATAAATATATAAATGGAAAAATTAGGAAAAATATATAAAACAGATAAAATTTATTATCACGGATATCAAAGATTTTATGAAGACTTTCTTTATAAATATAAAAATAAAAAATTTAATTTTTTAGAAATAGGCATGCATTATGGTGATAGCATGAAATTATGGAAAGAATATTTTAAATATGCTAAAATATATGGTTTAGAAATAAAAAAAGAATATAGAGAAAATAGAATTCATGTAGTTAAAGGTGATCAAAATAAATTAGAAGATTTACAAAGATTAATAAAGATAACAAAAAAATGTGATATTATTTTAGATGATGGAAGTCATGTACCTAAACATCAATTATTTTCTTTTCTTTTTTTATTCGAACATTGTTTAAATTATGGTGGTACATATATAATTGAAGATATTGAAACTTCATATTGGAAGAATGGACACTTATACGGATATGATATTAATTCAGGAGCAAATTCAAGTTCTAATATTGTAAATATATTTAGAAAAATATTACCAATTGTAAATCGAGAATTTTTAACAGAAGCAAAGAAAAATAAAATTTATAAGAAAAATCCTTTATTTAAATATGTTTTAGACAATATATCATCTATTAATTTTGGTATGAATTGTATTATTATAAAAAAAATGACAAAAGAAGAAAGGGAAATATTTGGAGATAGAACTTATAGATTTAAACATTTTTTATAAACAACTTTAATTTTAGGTAAACATGTTTAAATCAAAAATACTTAATTTATCACTTGCAACATTCCAAATAAAATCATCTTTTTTCCCATATTTTTCTATATAAGGGATAATATTGTCATCGTATTTGTAAACTGAATCATAATAATTATTTTCATATTCTTTTTTTTCATTATTATTTAAAATAATAATTTTATTATATTTATTTTTATTTTTTATAAATTTTATGACATTTTTTATGTATCTTCCACCACCTGTTAGAAAAACAAAAATAGTGAATCCTCTTAATGCCTTATTTAAACTCATTAATATTCCACCAGAACCAGCTACCATCCATATTCTTGGATTTTCTATAGTTTGTAATTTAGTTTCTTTAATTGCTTTTTTTATTTGTTCAGCTAATAAATTAACCATAATTTTTTTATCATCATTTAGACCCATCGATATTCTATAGAAATTTTTATTTCTATTTAATTCTGTATACATTTGATTTCTTGCATCTACATAATTATTACATAAATAAATTTTTGCATCTAATGCCAAAGATGTTAAAATTTGTCTAGATTCTAATATTTTTTCAGTTGTCTCTTCTTTGTTAAATCCAGTAGGAACAGAACTTAGATAAATTCTACTTGAAATATTCAATCGATATGCTGCAAATGCTACTGCTACTGCTCCAAAACCATTAAATGTTCCAACATATAAGATTGTATCAATAGTTTTATTATTATCTTTTTTTTCATTTTCTATTAATTTTTTAACAAATAATTCAGCAACTCTCTGTTTTGTCCCTGCTAGTAAAAAACCTTCTTGAACTACATTTATTTTATTATTATTTATTAAAGTTTCAACTATTTTAATTTTTGGATTTATATCTTTAATCCTATTAATTTTATCTTTTAATTCTAATATTTTATCCTTATAACGCGAGGTATCTATTTCTTTTAAATCACAATCTTTAATCATTTTTTATATAATATTATAAAATAATTTTTTTTTGTTTAATACCTAAATTCATAATTTTTTTATAAAATATCATGATTTCTTCAGTATTTACAGATTCATACATGTTCTCTAGCGATGTTTTTCATGATAGATCCTACAAAAACAAAGAGGATCTAACATTCGCCGACAAAGTTATCCATGATTTACCATTGGACTATTCTTGTTGGTTGGAGCTAACAACTCCTGAATCCACTGTTACCACATATCATATTCCTACTGGAATAGACAGACCAGTCAGTATGTTGATACCAAATTCTAGATATCACTCCACAAAATGTCCAATTGGTGTTAAGAAGGAAACCAATCAAAAGGCAAAGTTTAGAAAGACTGACAAAAGGCATCATAAGAAGTGTTTCATGATTAATCATAATATTCTCATATGTAAGAAAGCAAAGAAAGATGGAAAGGCCTTAAAAGAGTAACCTATTGACTTCAGATCTTGGATTGGGAATTATCTAAGGATGATTTTGATTATAATGAGTATCCAGATGAATTAAGTTATGATAATTATAATTTAGTTGTAGCTAGGAGTGATTATATATGAGGCTATAATTCAGATATAGATTGGGAATATTTATATTTATACCCTGATTATTGATATAAAAAGTTACACATATATTGCCTTGTTTAAAAATTCTTTTTTATTAGATTTTTTTTCTATATAAGTTAAATTTCTTAAATAAAATGCTGCACCACCTTTTAATTTTGCTTTATTATCTAATAAAAAATTGTAAAATAAAGAATCCCATACTTCATTCCAATGTCCATTTTTTTTATAATTTGACATCTTTAATATGTAATTACTGGTACTTAAATATGGCTTTCTCATAGTATTAGTACTAAAATAACCCATCCCATAGACATTACCAACCATAACCCAATCATAACTATCACAAGAAAATTCCATAAACCATTTATATATTTCTAAAGGCTGTATTTTAGATAAAACCATAAAATTCAACATTATCATTAATCTTTCAATATGATGCAAATATCCATTAGTAAATGCTTTTTTAATAGTATCATCTATTGGCTTAATTCCAGTGGTACCATCATACCATTTCTTATTTAGCTTTCTAGTATTTCCAAAATAATTAGATGATATTTGATTCTTGTAATCTAATTGATATAACATTCTTTCATATTCTCTCCAACCTATAACTTGTCTAATAAACCCTTCAAAATTATTAATCTTCACTTCTTTCTTATGTTTTTCATAATATTTAATAGTATAATTAATCAAATCTCTGGGAGCAATTAAACCTACATTAATCATAGGAGCAAGTAAAGAATGAAACATAAAAGATTGTTTTTCTAAAATAGCATCTTGATAAGTACCAAAATTATTTAGTCTTTCTTTCAAAAACTTTTTGATCCATTTTTTGGATGTTTTGTGAGTAATAGGAAAAACGAAATTTTCTACATCTCCATAGTTTTTGGAAAAATGTTTATTGACATATTTTTTTGCTTCTATGACATAATCTGTTTGATTATCATTTTTAGGTACAGAAGGCATATTCATATTTTTAGGCACAGCATTTCTATTTTCAGTATCATAAGATTTAGATATGTACGGTATATCTAATTTTTTAAGTTGCCAATCATAAAAATGTTTATGAAAGAAAGTTTTAGTTTTACCCTTATGTGTTTGATACTCGGCTAAATCATCTAATGATAATAAAAATAAAGGAGAATCATACATGATTAATTCTTGGGATTTTTTTATACTTTTTTCTAATCTTTCTTTTAATAAATGATCTGCTAATTCAAAATGATGAATTTCTTGATATTTTTTTAAAAAACTATATTTTTTAACTTTATTAAATTCAATGTATTTTACAGAAAAATTTTTTTCTTTTAAATGATTTTGGTAATACTTCATACTAGCTCTATGTAAAACTAATTTTAATTTACTATAATTTTTAATTCTGTCATTGTCTCCAAAAAATAAAGGGTCTTCAATAATAAAAATTTGTTTTACATTTTTTGGTAAATATTTAATTTTAAATAAATTGTTAGGAAAAATTAATAAACAATTCGTCATTATAATTTAAAAAGGTTTTTTATTTTTAAATTAAAAAATTGATTAAAAATAAAATTAATCCTTTTATTAACTACTTTAGGTTAATAATAATGCCTAATTGTTATGGTTTTATAATTTTAGATATCAACAATCAATCTACTGTGTTGGTAGAATCTTCAAAAGGAAATTTGTCTTATCCCAAAGGAAAAATAGAAAAAACAGATAAATCAGATTTTGATTGTGCAGTTAGAGAGCTACAAGAAGAAACAGGTATTACTAAAGATATGGTTAATATTGTACCAGAAATATTATTTTCAGAATATAAAAAAGATGGTGTAGGTAAAATTCATTATTATGTAGCAACATTAAAAGACATTAAAATAGAAAAATTCAAATATGACCCAGAAGAATTAAAATCTGTTAATTGGTATCATTTTGATACAATTAACAAATTAAATAATTTAAGAGAATCCAGAAAAGATGTTTTCAACCAAGTTAGAACTCTTTTACAATTTTAACTACTTAAAAAAAATGGATCCTCTTTTAAAATTTCAGATACGAAATCTGTTTTTTTATCTTTATTTATTGTAGATTTGTTTTCATTTTTTGATTCATTTTTATCTACATTTTTATTTTCATATTCAACATGGGCTACATTTTCATCAAATGTAAATACTCCACTTTTTACTTTTTTATTCATTTTTATAATTTAAAATATTTTTTTAATAAAAATGGTGATAAAGTTATTATAAAAAAAATATTTAGATTATGTAATGATAAGATAAATTTAGGAATATTTGGGGGATCGTGTTCAGGAAAAGATAGTCAAATGATACAAAATATAAAAAATATTGCCTCTTCTATTGATACAGAAAAATATCAAGTATGTTTCGGGGGAGGTAATGATGGAATTATGGCAATGGTACCAAAAATTTTTTCAGAAAGAGGAGGAGATGTTTTAGGTATTAATTGGCAAGGTTTTACTAAATACGGTAGACAACAATTTGGAAATGAGATTATATACGGAACATTTAGAGATAGACAATATAGTCTCTTATTCAAATCTAATATATTTCTATGTTTACCAGGAGGGCTAGGAACAGTTAGTGAATTAATTGAAGTATTGATGAATAATGCAAGTAAATTTTGGAAGGATAAAGAATCTTTCAAAAAAATAATTGTTTATAATTACAATAATTTTTATGACCCAATAAAAGAAATGATTAAAAAACAAGAAGAAAATGGTTTTTTACATTAAATTATAAAAAGCATTTTTAAATATATCATTAGAACACCATCTTTGATATTGTACCCGGTAACAGATCATAAAAAATACTTTTAGTAAGATCATGTTAAAGAATTTCTTATTTGAAAAATAAGAAATAATAATATTTCAAATAGAAATAAATTTATTAAAAAGGTCATGTTTTTTTTTAATTTATAAAATAAATTTATTAAATGCTGTATATGTTTTACACCTTTTGAAATTTAAAATATAAATTTTATCTAATTAATTTAATATACTTGTCAATGTTGCAAAAAAACTTGAGTTTGATGAATTTATAGATGTTGATGAAAATGGCATTAATTAAGTTAAAAATTTTATATACACTCAAAAAATTGAAAAAAATAATATATATTAATTATTACTCAGTAAAAATAGTTATAAAATTATGTTATCTAAAAATATATATAAATTATCATTATTAACATTACCAATTAGTTTGTCAAAAACTTATTGTGATTATGATAAAGATAAATATAATGAATATATTGGTAAAACATTAACAAAAAAAGATTTTTTTGATTTATTTCCAAATTATAAACCATTAAAAATTGTTAGAAATGATATGACACATAATAATTATAAATATACTATTGGATTAAATAAAATTGATAATTTTTATCCTAAAAATACATGTTGTGCAGGAGGATTTTACTTAACTGATGAAAAAGATTTAAGTATATATATTAATTTTGGTGAAAATGTTGCTAATATATTGTTACCAGATGATACTTTAATATATTTAGAAGAAAATAAAATTAAAGTTGATAAATTAATAATTAATAATTTAATACCAAACAAACAATATTTTAATAATTTAAGTAAAATAGATAAATTAGAAGCTATAAAAAATAATGGTTTATCAATTGAATATATTAATAATCCAGATAAAGAAGATCAACTTGAAGCTGTAAAAAAACATGGTTACTCAATTCAATATATTAATAATCCAGATAAAGAAGTTCAACTTGAAGCTGTAAAAAATAATGATTTATCAATTATATATATTAATAATCCAGATAAAGAAGTTCAACTTGAAGCTGTAAAAAAATATAGTTACTCAATTAAATATATTAATAATCCAGATAAAGAAGTTCAACTTGAAGCTGTAAAAAAATATAGTTACTCAATTGAATATATTAATAATCCAGATAAAGAAGTTCAACTTGAAGCTGTAAAAAATAATGGTTTATCAATTAAATATATTAATAATCCAGATAAAGAAGTTCAACTTGAAGCTGTAAAAAATAATGGTTTATCAATTAAATATATTAATAATCCAGATAAAGAAGTTCAACTTGAAGCTGTAAAAAATAGGGTTTATATTTAATCCATATAAACCAAAAACAAAAAAAGACAAAATACAAACTTTAAACATTGAATCTACTATAATACATTCTAAAACAAATAGTTTATTTTATAACCTAAAAGATATTGATAGTAAAGAATTCGCATTCAGAGATTTGAAAACATCTTGCAAGTTTAATAAATATTCAAATATTTGTGATAGTTCAATAACTTGGAACCAAAGAACTAATGAATATTATTTAAACTTTGAAGATATAGAAATACCATCTAATAATATTTTATTAAATAAAAAAATATGCTCAATAGATGTTGGTTTAAAATCTTTTTTAACTATTTATTCAGATAATTCAATAGATAAAATTGGTATAAGAGATAAAATAGAAAAATTATGTAGAGATATTGATATAATAATAATCAAACAACATCACAAAAAAGATGGTAAATATAAATACAATTATCAAAAAAGAAGTTTAAGAAAAGTGATGCATAGAAAAATTAAATATCTTGATAATCTAAAAGAAGAATTGTATAATAAATCAGTGAAATATTTGTGTAATAATTATGGAAAAATAATAATACCACCTTTTGAAACCCAAAAAATGGTGACAAATATAAAATTAGATTCTAAAACATCAAGAAATTTAATGTGTATTTCTTATTACAAATTTTTATCAAAATTAAAATCAAGATATATAGAATATGACATAGAGTTAGTAATAAGACCCGAATATTATACATTAAAAACTTGTACTAAATGCGGAAACATAAAACACGATTTGAAAAATGCAGATACATATATCTATAAAAATTGTAATTTAAAAATCGATAGAGATACAAATGGTGCAAGAAATATCTTATTAAGAAATTTATGCAATTAAATTTTGTAACAGTATGAGAATTGCATCCATCAAACTCTAAAGAGTAAGATGTGCAAATGGTTTCCCAAGAAATTATCACATTAAAAAAAATTCCAATTTACACATACATATATTATTTGTTGATTACAACTTGAGCAATAAACACATAAAAAATAAATATTTGCAGAAACTTATTGATAATTATAGACAATTAAATCTAGTTATTATTTGTTATGAATATTTTTTAGCTTTTGACTATAAATAAGCAGATTATATATTAGCTGTAAGTGATTTACCAATGTTTATTGAAAAAACTTATGATTACATGATTGATAAAAAGAAATGACTTCTTATGATAGAGTTTTGATATTGAAAAAAAGAATATGTGATAAAATATATGTATTTGATAAAATATGACAATTTATTATTTGCAAATTTTACTTATATCAATACTCATGTCTTCATTGGAATTATTAAATAATTTTAAATTATATTTATCATTATTTGGTGTGTATCCAATATTTTCAAAATTACCAACAGGCATCAATAATCTAGTAAATGGCATAAATCCCATAATTTTATAAAATCCGGTTGTTTGAACACTTTTTAAAGCAATATTTAATTGTTTGGATATATTTTCATAATCAAACATCAAAGTATATTTATATTCTACATTAAAAGGAGCACCTAAACCAGAATCAAGTAAAGGAGGATAACGATTGATAGCAACTTCAATTGTTCCAATTTTATAATTTTTATAATAAATTAATCCAGTGACGTAATCCGGATTATATATATAATCGTCATCAGATGGAATTGGAATACTTATTTTTAATTTTTTTTCTTTCATATATATCATTATATTATATAAAATATGCAAAATGGATGATAATTTTGAGGTGTTCCTGAAAATAAACATTTGTTTATTTTCTTGAAAGTTATAAAAACCAATTTTTTCATGGTGGAATTAGACTTGATAATAATGTCATTATGTTTCATGGTTTTGGTATGAAACATAGATAAATTTATTATTGGTTATATAAAATTTGTGTATTTAAATAATTTTTTTCCACACAGTCAATAATTTTTTTATCTAGTTTGGTTAAATTTATTAGAACTAAATATTTTTTTAATGGAATTTTTTTTATAATATTTATTTACTACAATATTAAATTGTTGAATTAATTTTTTTAATGTGTTAGAATTGTAATCATTACCTTTGACCAGATTATTGTTGGCAGTAAATGCTTCACCACTCCAACCAGTTTTAAGATAAAAGTTATTTTCCAATAACAAATTTGAATCTAAAATTAAATTTCCCCAATCATTACGTTTTCCGAGTCTTAAATAAATATATTTAGAACCAGGTTTTTGTCTAAACATTCTTATATTTTCCGTTTGATATAAAGATTACAAATATCCATCCTTTAATATTGATAATACATCTTCTTCAAATGCTGTATGTATCAAATACATTATACTTTATAATATAATATTTATATTTATTATTTAATTTTCATTGTTTTTTTAAGTTTTTTTCCCTCATTATAAAGAGTTTTTTTTAATGTATTATAGGCATGGGTTTGAAATTCTTCACATCTGGCAATTTCTACTTGGCGTCCATCATCTCTCAAGTCATCTACATAATCCCCATCTATCATATTATTATATTTTTCTATCGTGTTTAACCTGTCTTCCAATGGTTTATTATCAGGATGTTTAGTTCTTAAATTACTTATTTGTTCTGATGAAAATACACATACTTTATATATAACTTGACGTTAAGAATGCTTTATTTTTGCTCCATCTAGAGCAAAAATAAAAAGTATATCAATTTTATAAAAATAAACGCAATAAAAGACTCGAAAGGTGATTATAAAATAAGTGATCATTGTGGTGTTTTAATTATTGACATCAAAAAGAAAAGTGCTTCAATAAATACATTAAATAATTATAAAGATTGTTTAAAATGCGAAGATGGTGGAGAAAATTATAAAATAGGATACGTGTTAATGAGAATAATTTTAACATTATGTAGGAGAGAAAAAGTTAAAGACATTACTTTGACAGATAATTCATATTTTTTATGTAATAATGATACAAATAAAATACCATTAAAATATTTAAGAACATTAACAAAAGGAGAACCTTATTATTGCAAATTTGGTTTTAGATCAAAATATGATGAAGATAACACTATATGGAAATATAATAAAAAAAAATTTTTAGAAAACCCAATAATAACAAAAAAAGAATTAAAAAAAATATTAATGGAATATGTATTGGATGAAAATGATACATATTATAAAAAAATATTGTATTATATAAATAAAATAATTTTACCAAAATTAGAAGATGAAAATATTATTTCAAATGTTATAAAAATGATAATGGAATGTAAATCTGATATTTCTTGTGATATACTAAACTTTATATATATAAAAATATATCATAAAATATATAAAGAATACAAAAATAAAACATTTATTTTTAAATTTTAACAATTATTAGATATGGAAAATAATGTGTGTTTTGAATTTAATTTACTAACTAAAAAATTATTTACGAATATTCAAATTGTATTCCATTTGAACTACAATATGATTTTAGAGCATTATCATTAAAACTTTTGTCATAAACAATTTTTATTTTTTTAGTTCTAATTCCAGAATTTATAAAATCATTCAATGGTAAATTATTTACAAATTCAATTTCATCAAATATATTAGTAGATGAAAAATTATTCACCACCCAATTAAATAAGAACGATGAATGATGGACACCAAAATCATCACCCACACAATCAATTAACAATTTTTTAACTCTACAATATTTCAAATAATAATATGTTTCAATATAATAACCAAAAAATTTCTCAAATTCATAATATTCATAATTATCATTTTGTGATTTTTCTTTAGGAACCCTCATTATATCTTGTTCAAATTTTCTACCAAATGTTTGGAAATTAAATGAAAATAACCAAAATTTATGTGGTATGACTTGGCTATTAATTTTGTGATAGAAATTAATCCCACCAAAAAAGATTTTAATTTCATCCAAATTATTATTAATTAAATATTGATAAGTATTGTAATTGAAATTCCCAAAATTATTTTGGTTTAAATGTCTATGACAAGATCTCCATAAACTATCATTATTTAAATGTGTCAAACTATTTTCGGTAATGTTATTATTTTTAATAGAATGTATAGAATGATGTAAATTTCCACGAGTATAAAGTCCTATAATAATCTTTGAATAACCCACTAACGGTCTATTTTCAAGTTCTTCAATTTTTATTTTCATCATATCAATTTCTTTTTTTTGGCTAATAATCATTTGATTTAATTTTTCTTCTTTTGCTTCATCAATTGTATTTGATTGAGTGAAAATAATTTTTTCTTCAAATTCAATAAATTCATTAGAAAATTTAATTCCCATAATAAGATGAGAAGAATTTGTTCTTGAATTTGTAATTAAATCAAAGTTAATATCATAATTAGGTTGTATTTTTTCTTTATTTGACTTTATAATAGTCATTAATTTTTGTAAATTAATCATATTGGATGTTAAATCATTTAATGTTATTTTTGATTTCCATACAATTCCATTGTAATCTAATTCACATATTAAATAATCATTAAGATCATTTAATCTAATTGAATAATCAAACAAATTGGATTCCTGATAAACTGTCTGTTGTTTTCTTAGAAGATTTTAATGAAATAATAGAATTACTAAATAATTAATTATAACTTTCAATACCTTTTTTATACATTTTTAGAGTAACATCTCTGCTTTTTTTATAATCTATCATTGGTTCATAATATTTGATTTTTTTCAAATCATATTCTGAATGAAATTTAATCCAGTCATGTAAATGTTTAGCTGGAACATCTTTTAAATTAGGTAACCATTTTTTAATATAAACAGCATCTTTATCAAATTTAGAACTTTGGGTCATAGGATTAAAGATTCTAAAATAAGGTTGTGAATCAGCTCCTGTACCAGCTACCCATTGCCAATTACCTTGATTGACTAAAGGGTCATAGTCTGCTAAATTTTGAGCAAAATATTTTTCTCCTTCTCTCCAATCAATTTGTAAATTTTTAATCAAAAAACTTGCTACAATCAATCTACCTCTATTGTGCATATAACCCGTTTGATTTAATTGTGTCATACAAGCATCTACTACAGGAAAACCTGTTTTTCCTTCTTGCCATTTTTTCAAATTACTCTTATCATAAGACCACTTAATTTTAGAATATTGTGGTTTTAATTCTTTACCAAATCTTTCAATAAATCCATTACCTAAATGGTAGTAAAAATCTCTCCAAATTAATTGTCTTACCATAGGATCTTTTTTTCCGAAAGTATCTACTAAGACATTACAGCATTCTCTAATTGAAATACATCCAAATTTAAGATAAGCAGATAAATTAGTGGTTTCTATAGATAAGGTATTTCTATCTTTATCATAATTTTTAAAATTCTTTATATTCTTTAAAATCTTCTTAGCTTCTTTTCTACCACCTTTAACATGTAGATCTTCATTAGGTTGGTAAAATTTTTTAGTGTCATCAAATGAAATTTGATACTTGTTGTCTCTAAAGTTTGATAAAGATCTTTTATTCTTTAATTTTTGAGTTGATGGAAATTTTTGTTTTAAACATTCATTGTAAAAAGGGGTAAATTTTTGATAAATAGTATCTGATCCTGTTAAAATAGAACCAGGTGTAAATAAACAATTATCATGATGAGCATGAAATTCTACATTGAGTTTTTGACAAAGTTTTTCGATATTTTGATCTCTTTCAATTGCATAAGGTGTATAATCAGTGTTAGTATAGATATTATCAACTTTGTATTTTTTAACTAATTCTTCTAAAACTTTTAGATAATCACCATGAAATAGATGTAGATTAGATTCTTTTTTCCTTAAATCTGTATTTAATTTTTTTAATGATTCAATCATAAATTGAACACAAGCATCAGCTTTGTAATCATTTTTATCAATTTGTTCTGGGGTAAAAATAAAAATAGGATAAACTTTTTTGCTGTTTTTACAAGCTTCAATTAATCCAATATTATCATTTAATCTAAAATCTCTTCTAAAGATAAATATAGATGTCATTTAATATAATTATATTAAATAATATTTATATAATTTTAAACCTTCATTTTTTTTAAAAGTTTCTTTAATTGTTTATCACTTAAATCATCAAGTCTTACACCTTCCTCTTCTAAAGCAATATAAAGTTTGTATACATCATCATCATCATAATCTAATTTATTTTTATTTTGTTCTAATTCAGCAGGTTGAGTATTATCTCTTTTTATATATGCTGTTAATAGTGCTGTTGCACCTAATCCAGCTAATCCATAATAAATATATTTGGGTTTAATAAGTTTACCGCCCATTATAGAAAAATCTTGATTGTTCAAATAATCATTATTCGGTCTAAAAGTTCCAGAAAATACAAACCATGATAAAGCAGCTTTACTGATAAATGATAATGTAATATAACCTAATTCCCCATTATAATAAGCATTCTCACTTTTTGACAAATATTGATGAAATCCCATATTTGCTGGGAAAAGAAAATACATACCATACAAACCATAAACAGCGTATTTTACAAACTTTGGGATTTGAAAGTTTTGTTGAAAATTTTCTTGATATTTAGCTAAACCAAATATTTTTTTATAACCTACAGCAAAATTAGAATTTTCACCTCCTTTAACATTATCTGTTACTTTCATAAATCTATCAATAATAGGAGACCATGATGCTCTAAAAGGTAAGAATCCAATTAAATAAAAGAATTTAGACATAAATCCATATTTAGGATCATTTTTTGTAATTTCTGCCATAAGTCCAAATACATTAGTTACTGCAGTTGAAACAAGAATATTATATAACATATCTGATTCATTCACATTAACTAAACCAGCAATAGCTAACATCATTGTTGGAGAAGAAATAAAGTATTCAATCCATCTTAAGAAATTAACTTTATAATCAGTAATCCATTTATAATATCTATTATCTAAAAGAATTAAAGAAGTATGTGCAATAAAACTCATAAACGAAAAAGATGCTACTACCAAAGCTAATGGTATTTTGTATTTTGCAACTGTTCTTTCTCTTAAATTCCCAAAATTTTGCTGAGCAGCAATCCCTACATTTTGATAAACATTAGTATTATCTCCTGCTAAAGTCGATGTTCCTGTCCAATCTCCAGCTAATCCATATTTTACTTCATTAATTCTTAAATTATAAGGCTCATATCGAGGATCAGTTTTAGCTTCATCTTTAAGATAGTAATAAATACCTATTTGAGAAACACAATTTAATAGATGTAAATATGAAGCATATTTATTATAATTAATTAATCTTGATTTTTGTTCAATATGATTAATAGTCATTATATAAACATTTTTAATATTTTTATATAATGGCATGATATTTTTTCAACCAATTAAATTATTAGTTTTATTAATATTTTGAATCAGCAGTAGTTTTATTAATATTTTGAATCAGCAGTAGTTTTATTAATATTTTGAATCAGCAGTTGTTTTATTAATATTTTGAATCAGCAGTTGTTTTATTAATATTTTGAATCAGCAGTAGTTTTATTAATATTTTGAATCAGCAGTTGTTTTATTAATATTTTGAATCAGCAGTTGTTTGATTTACATTTAATGATTTAATATCTATAATGGTATGTGTTCCATAATTTTCTAATGGTAAAACATTAATATCACCACCAAAGTATTTAATATA
>Ga0209534_10001784_pt1 | contig 22184 bp, 19 predicted proteins | sample COG_07_FD_184751 | JGI IMG/M metagenome (GOLD analysis project Ga0209534, IMG submission 184751) | Pelagic Microbial community sample from North Sea - COGITO 998_met_07 (SPAdes) (version 2) | ecosystem: Environmental > Aquatic > Marine > Neritic zone/Coastal water | place: Helgoland, sampling...
AGGAATCATCTCAATATAAGTAGAAGTAAATAAAATAAAGGCCAATAAAGCTAATGCAGCCGTAATTCCTGAAAGCCTACCTCTACCACCTGATTTGATATTAATAATCGACTGACCAATCATAGCACAACCTCCCATACCTCCAAAGAATCCATTCAAAATATTAGCCCCACCTTGAGCAATACATTCTTGGTTTCCATTTCCATGAGTCTCTGTTAATTCATCAATTAAATTTAAAGTCATTAAGGATTCAATCAAACCAATTGCAGCCAAGATTAAGGCATAAGGAGTAATAAAACTTAAAGTCTCTAAATTCAATGCTATCATAGGAATATTAAAGGTTGGTAATCCAGCTTTTATTCCTTCTCCTCCTCCTGCTACAATAAACGATTTTACTGTTTGCGTATCAATATCTCCAAAGATAACTAGAAGCGAAACTACAATAATTGCAGCCAAAGCATCAGGAATTTTTTTAGTGATTTTTGGCAATAGGAACATAATTCCCATAGTTAAAGCTACTAAACCTAACATGGTTAACATAGCTCCAGTTTCAAGCCACTCCCCTCCTGTTTGAAACATTCCAAGTTGAGAAGTAAAGATTACAATAGCCAAACCATTTACAAAGCCCATCATTACTGAATGCGGAATCATTCTTACAAACTTACCCATCTTCATTATTCCTGCAAAAGCTTGAAAAATTCCAGTTAAGATTAAAGTTGCAAATAAAAATTGGAGTCCCATCATTGCTCCATCAGGTCCCATTGCATTTCCTTCTCTTATTAAATGTACCATCACAACTGCTAAAGCTCCTGTTGCTCCTGAAATCATACCTGGTCTACCACCAAAAATAGCCGTAACTAATCCCATCATAAATGCACCATACAAGCCAATAATAGGTGATACTCCTGCTACAAAAGCAAAAGCTACTGCCTCAGGAACTAAGGCTAAGGCTACTGTCAAACCTGATAACATATCATCTTTTATACTCCCATTACTTGGTGTAATAAACCTAAATGCTGATTTCATAATCTATATTTTTAAGGGCGCGAAAATAAACATTAAACATTATTAAGTGCTGACTTTTAACTGAATATAATTTAACTATATTTACAAAAACTAAACCACTATGGAAACAAGTATTTTCTTTCTCAAATTTTACGGTTATTTCTTCTTTTTATTTGCTGGGGCATTACTCATTAGCAAAAAAGGAATGAAAGTAATGATAGCAGCATCCAAGGATGAAACACATATAATGTTTACTGGTATGCTGTCTTTAATTATTGGATTGCCAGTAATTATCCTGCACAACATCTGGACTTTTGATGTGTTAGGATTTGTAACCTTTATTGGTTAGATATGCGTAGTAAAAGGAGGAGTCCGAATTGCATTCCCTTCATTTGTAGTTAAAAAAATGGAGAGCTATAATAGTGAATCAAAAGTGTGGCTCATTATAGCAGTACTAATTGGCGCAGAGCTTTTGTACTGTGGCTATTACCCTTATTGGTGTTAATAAAGATTCCTTTTTAATATATTTGCAAAATGATAGAAGAAAAACCTAAAAAATAACCTGATTACTATATTGAAGTTGGTTTATGTTTTGGTGTAGCATTTGGTGCTGCTTTCAATAATATTGGCTTAGGTATTTGTCTTGGTTTAGTTTTTGGTGTAGGCATTCAAAAAAGAAATTCTAATACTCAGGAATCTCCTCTAGAAAAGTAATCTTGTTATTTTCATAATCCATATCGCAACAGAAATGTTTCAACCCATTAGTAACAACTAAATATTTAACCCTTAATTTATAATTATATTTCGCTATTTGATTAAAAGCATCTTGGGTAATTTCTACATTTGGAGCTTTACATTCCACTATAACACTTGGCATTCCCTCTCTATTATAAATTAGAATATCTGCCCTAGTTTTTAAAGAGTTATATTTTACCATTTTCTCTACTCCCATCAACCCAAAAGGATAGTTCTTGTCTTTTTTTAAATAGTGAATAAAGTTTTGGCGGACCCACTCCTCAGGAGTCAGTTTAAAATATTTTTTTCTTACTTCATCAAAAACTTGTGTAGTCTCCTCAACTAATTTAATTTTGAGCTCTGCATTGGGCAAATTTAATTTTGGAAGTTCCATAAAGCAAAATAAGTGAATTATAAAGAAATCATATCATCAATAAGTAATAAAGATTTAAATCCTGTTTATTTTTTAATGGGAGATGAGCCTTATTATATTGACAAACTTTCTGATGAGTTTTCTAAAAACTTACTCACTGCTGAAGAAAAAGAATTCAATCAAGTAACACTTTACGGAAAGGATATTACTACTGAGCAAATAATTTCAGAGGCCAAACAGTTTCCTTTTGGATCAGAAAAAAGAGTTGTAATTGTTAAAGAAGGGCAACACCTCAAAAATATTGAATTATTAGATTCTTATCTGGATAATCCTCAATCTAGCACAGTAGTGGTTATTTCATACAAAGGAAAATCAGTTGACAAGAGAAAAAAGTTTGGGAAGAACTTAGCTAAAAAGTGCATAGTCTTTGAGAGTAAAAAAGTTTATGATAATAAAATCCCTGCTTGGATATTAGCTTTTGTAAAAGAAAAAGGCTTTTCCATTGATAATAGTGCCACAGCTGTTTTAGCAGAATATCTTGGAGCTGATTTATCAAAGATAACTAACGAGCTAGATAAGTTAATGTTAGTTATAAAAAAGGAAGAACAGATCACAACAAAACTAATTGAGTACCATATTGGAATTAGTAAAGATTATAATGTATTTGAACTCCAAAATGCACTTGGACAAAAAAATGTAGTAAAAGCAAACAGGATAATTAATCATTTTGCCGAGAACACTAAAAACCACCATATAGTTCCCGTAATGAGTGCTTTGTTTTCTTATTTTCAAAAGATAATGGTTTATCATTTTTTAGAAGATAAAAGTCCAAAATCAGCAGCCAGTTCTTTAAAAGTAAATCCTTTTTTTGTAAGCCAATACCAAACTGCTGCTAAAAACTACAACAAGCGTCAGCTCTTTTATATAATTGAACACCTAAAAGAATATGACCTTAAAAGTAAAGGAGTAAACAACAAATCAACTGACCAAAGTGGGCTTTTAAAAGAGCTTATCTTCAAAATTATTCATGCATAATATCACTTCCTTTATTTAGTTATATTTGCGACCTAAATTTTACAAAATGCGTAAACTCCTATTTTTATTATCCGCTTTACTTTTTTCAGCAACTATATTTGCGCAAACTGGAAATATCAGAGGATTTGTTTACGAAAAAGAAAGTGGAGAGCCAGTAATTTTTTGTAGTGTCTTCTTGGAAGGAACTAATATTGGTGCAGCTACTGATATTAACGGAATGTATAATATTTCAAAAGTAAATGTTGGTGAATACACTTTGGTTGCAACTTATATTGGATATGATACTACTAAAGTAAATATCTCACTTAAATCCGGACAAATTTTATCAAAGAATTTAGAAATTGGAGAATCAAGCATTAAACTTAATGAAGTAAAAATATCTGCTGAAAGAGCAGAAATGAAAACAGAAGTTAAAGCTGCTTCAATAAAAATTACTAAGCAAGACATGGAGATGATTCCAACTATTGGAGGAGAGCCAGATTTAGCACAATATATGCAAGTAATCCCAGGAGTTGTTTTTACTGGAGATCAGGGAGGTCAACTTTACATTAGAGGAGGTTCTCCAATTCAAAATAAAGTTTTGATGGACGGAATGATTATTTATAGCCCCTTCCACTCTATTGGCTTATTTTCTGTTTTTGATACTGATATAATTAAAAACACTGATGTTTACACAGGAGGTTTTAGTGCAGAATATGGCGGGAGAGTTTCTTCAATTATGGATATTAAAACTATTGATGGAAACAAGAAAGAACTTGGCGGAAAACTTTCTGCAAACACTTTTGGATCTAAACTTTTTGTTGAAGGTCCACTAAATAGTAAAGGGAATACTTCTTTTATCTTCTCTGGTAAAAGTTCTTACCTGGATAAAAGTTCTGAGTTATTTTACAAATACCCAACACTTTATTTTGATGAGAAAGGTTTGCCTTATTCTTATACTGATTTGTACGGAAAAGTTTCTACAAAAGGAAAAAACGGATCAAAACTGAATATATTTGGGTTTAACTTTGCGGATAAAGTAAACTATGAAGGAATTTCTGAACTAAATTGGAACTCAAAAGGAATTGGTTCTGAATTCATTTTAATTCCTGGAGGTTCGCCAGTTCTTATTGAAGGTAATTTTGCATGGTCATCATACAATACTATTCTAAAAGAGTTTGAGAGTAACGGAACCATTAGAGAAAGGTCAAGTGAAATAAACGGCTACAATATGGGTGTGAATTTCACCTACTTTCAACCTAAAGGAAAAGTGAAATATGGTTTTGATGTGCATGGTTTTCAAACAGATTACACAACATACAATTCAGTAAGTTCTAAAGTAGGAATTCCAGTAAATACTAGTGATTTTTCAGCATATCTTAACTACCAATTCAACTCAACAAGATGGATAGTTGAGCCAGGGTTTAGATTGCAATATTACGGAAACATTGGAGCGTCTCCAGAGCCTAGATTAGGAATGAAATATATTGCATCTGACAGAATGAGATTTAAGCTTTCAGCTGGACAGTACTCTCAGAATTTGCAAAGCACAATTTCAGATAGAGATGTTGTGAATTTATTCACAGGAATAATTTCAACTGATGTTGATTTAGATGGAGATTACGATCAGAAATTACAAAAAGCTCAACATTTAATCACTGGAATTGAATATGACATTAGCAATAAGATTGACTTTCAATTAGAAGGATATGTTAAAGATTTTTATCAGTTAATAAATATCAATAGAAATATGACTTCTGATGATGATCCTCAGTTTATTATTGAAAGCGGGATTGCTAAAGGAGTTGATGCTCTTGTAAAATATAAAGGGAAAAAACTGTACATCTGGGCAGTTTATTCTTTAGGTATGATAACACGAAATGATGGTGAAAGAGAATACAACCCTCATTTTGATAGAAGGCACAATGTGAATTTTGTAACTTCTTACAAATTTGGGAAAAATGATAGTTGGAAAACAGATATTAGATGGAATTTAGGTTCAGGATTTCCATTCACTCAAACTCAAGGCTTTTACGAAAACTTAACTTTTTCCGATGGTATAAATACAGATTATACTACTTCAAATGGAGAGTTGGGAATTGAGTATTCAGAGTTAAATGAAGGTCGCTTACCTTACTACCACAGATTGGATGCTTCAGTTTCAAAAAGCATAAAAGTAAACAAAAAAGTAAACATTGATATGACGGCATCAGTAACAAATGCATATAACAGAGAAAACATATTCTACTTTAACCGAGTTAAATATGAAAGAGTTAATCAGCTTCCAATAATGCCAAGCTTTGGAGCAAGCATCACATTCTAAGGTATTTACATTAGTTTAAAAACTTTTAATAAAACTTTTTTTAAGTTAAGAATAATCGCTCACAAATAGTATTTTTGCACAAACCAAAACTATTGTAAACTGTGAGTAAATTTTCAACAAAATATATTTTCGTTACAGGTGGTGTTACATCTTCATTAGGAAAAGGGATAATTTCAGCATCCTTAGGTAAACTACTAACTTCAAGAGGGTATTCTGTAACTATTCAAAAATTAGATCCTTATATAAATGTAGATCCTGGAACAATGAACCCTTATGAACATGGCGAATGCTATGTTACTGATGATGGGGCAGAAACGGATTTGGATTTAGGCCATTATGAAAGATTTTTGAACCATAGCACTTCACAAGCAAACAATGTAACTACAGGTAGGATTTACCAAACAGTTATACAAAAAGAACGAAAAGGTGATTATCTTGGAAAAACAGTGCAAATTATCCCACATATAACTGATGAGATAAAAAGAAGAATTCAATTATTAGGGGAAACAGGACAATTTGATTTTGTAATAACTGAGATAGGTGGAACTGTTGGTGATATTGAAGCATTACCATATATTGAGGCAGTTCGTCAACTTAAATGGGAGCTAGAAGATAGTGCGCTTTTTATTCATTTAACATTGGTTCCTTATTTAGCAGCTGCTGGAGAGTTAAAAACAAAACCAACTCAGCATTCAGTAAAAACATTATTAGAAGCAGGGATTCAGCCAGATATTTTAGTTTGCAGAACTGAACATCATCTAGGTTCTGAAATCAAAATAAAAGTAGCTCGATTTTGTAATGTAGATAGAGAAGCTGTTATTGAATCAATGGATGCTTCTACAATTTATGAAGTTCCGCTTTTAATGCAAAAAGAAGGGCTTGATAAAATTGTTTTAAAAAAATTAGGACTTGAAGACAATACAGAAGTAAAACTTGAAAAATGGAATGAATTTTTAACAAATATTCAAAACCCTCAACAAGAGATTACAATTGGCTTAGTAGGTAAATATGTTGAATTGCAAGATGCTTACAAATCAATATCTGAAGCGATTATACATGCAGGAGCTAAAAACAGTTGCAATGTAAAAGTAAATTGGATACATGCTGAAGAAATCAATAACACTAATGCTGCTGAGAAATTATTAGGACTAAAAGGAGTTCTAGTTGCTCCTGGTTTTGGTGATAGAGGTATGGAAGGTAAAATCGAAACTATTAAACACTTAAGAGAAAACAACATTCCATTTTTTGGGATTTGTCTTGGAATGCAATCGGCAGTGATTGAATATTCTAGAAATGTACTTGAATTGAAAGATGCGAATTCAACTGAGATGAATCCTGATACAAGTGCTCCAGTCATTAATTTAATGGCTGAACAAAAAGATATAATTGAAAAAGGTGGGACTATGAGATTAGGTGCTTATGATTGTCAACTTACTAAAGGTTCCAATGCTTATAATGCTTACCAAAACACTGAGATAAGTGAAAGACATAGGCATAGATTTGAGTTCAATAACAACTATAAAAAAGAATTAGAAAATGCAGGACTAGTTGCAACAGGAATCAACCCAAATAATAATTTAGTAGAAATTGTAGAAATCCCTAATCACCCTTGGTTTGTAGGAGTTCAATTTCATCCAGAATTTAAAAGTACAGTAGCAAATCCTCACCCACTATTCTGTGGATTTATTGAGTCATGCATCAACAACAAATAATTTAGTTTAAAAATGAAACAATACGACAAAAATTCTCTAATTGGTTTTGTATTAATGGCTATCATCTTGATAGTATTTAATACCTTCTTTTTTCCTGAAGTTCCACAAGAACAAGCGCCAACTACAACCCCAACTGAGGCTGTAATTAGTGAAACTCAAATAGCTGAAACAGTAATTAATGCACCAATCATCCCAACACTTAATGATTCTATTGTAAGTGAAGAATTAAAAGCAACTTACGGAATTTTTGCTGCAGCCGCAATAGGAGAAGATGAGTTTCAGATAATTGAAAATGATAAATTAAAAATTACAGTTGCAAATAAAGGAGGTAGAATAACATCCGTAATTTTAAAAGAATACCATACTTTTGATTCTTTAGCACTTGATTTGTTTGATGCAGATAGCTCTCGTTTCAACCTGCAATTTACAACTGGGCACAACATAAATACTACTGACTTGTATTTTGTTTCCGAACAAAGGAACAATACTTTAAGCATGAAACTAAAGGCGGATGACAGCCATTATGTAGAATACTTTTACACACTAACTGACGATTATCTTATTGATTTTGATATCAATTTTGTTGGAATGGAAAGCATCATACCATCAGGGGTAAATTACATGAACCTGGAATGGCAAATGAAAACGCCACAAACCGAGAAAAGCAAAACTAATCAGGATATGTACACTGGGGTGCAATACCAATACAGCTCAGATAATGAGGTTGATTACTTAAGTTTTACCTCAACTGATGATGATAAAATAAATGCCCGTTTAAACTGGGTTGCTTTCAAACAACAGTTTTTTAGTGCTATCTTTATTGCAAAAGATGGTTTTGAAAAACCGACTTACTTAACTTCAATAAAAAGTGAAGGATCAAAATTCATAAAAGATTTAGCAGCTAAATTTGAATTACCGTATAGTCATAAACGAGATGAACAATTAAGTTTCCAGTTTTATTTTGGACCAAACCATTATAAAACATTAGAATCCTACAATTCAGGGTTTGAAGAATTAGTCCCTTTGGGCTGGGGAATATTTGGCTGGGTAAACCAGTACATCATTATTAATCTCTTTGATTTCTTAAGTAAGTACTTTTCTTCTTATGGAATCATAATTCTATTACTTACACTAATTATCAAGTTCGGACTTTCTCCTTTTACTTACAAAGCATTTTTATCACAAGCAAAAATGAAAGTATTAAAACCTGAAATTGATAAAATAACTGAGAAAAATAAAGGTAAAGATCAAATGAAAACTCAGCAAGAGACCATGGCTCTTTACCGAAAAGCAGGTGTAAACCCAATGGGAGGATGCTTGCCAATGCTCTTTCAATTTCCGATACTTATTGCTATGTTCCGTTTCTTCCCTGCCTCTATTGAGTTAAGACAAGAAAGTTTCCTTTGGGCAGATGATTTATCCTCTTATGATTCTATTTATAACCTAGGATTTGAAATTCCTTTTTATGGAGATCATATTAGTTTATTTACGCTTTTAATGACAATTTCCACTTTATTGTATACTAGAATGAACTCTTCAATGGCAACTGGCCAAATGGCACAAATGAAATGGATGATGTACCTTATGCCAATCATGTTCCTTGGGTTCTTTAATAATTATGCTGCAGGACTTTCGTACTACTACTTTTTAGCGAATATGTTCACCTTTACTCAACAATTCTTCATGAAAAGACTGATTGATGAAGATGCAATATTGGCACAATTGGAAGCAAATAAAAAGAAACCTGCTAAACCAAAATCTAAGTTCCAAAAGAAATTAGAGGCAATGCAAAAGCAACAAGAACAACAATTGAAGAAAAGAAAGTAGTATTATTTCTTAAAATGTAATTTTTAATTCTTTTTATTTTTTTAGTATTTTCTATTTAAAATTATTACTCACTAATTAATATGAGAGTTATAATCAAAAAAAAGACTTGCAAATATGATATTTTCAGATATCAACCTAATTTACTTGAACAGATTAGTCAAAAAAGTAAATAATTATGAGTACAGAAAAGAAATAAATATACTTCTTATAAAGCATTAACCTTCTTCAGGAAAAGTTCCATTCCTTTTTTCTTTTTGGAATCTAAATTATAAGAAATCTTATTATTCAAATAATCCTCAGGATTTGTGCAGTTGGGGTAATTATCTCGTTCTAAATCCAAAGCTCTATCAATATCGCTTAATCCTTTTTCTAGCGCTGTATTAAAATTACTAATAAAATTCTGAGGTAATTTCTTATTTGATACCCAAGCGGCAAACACAAAAGTTAAACCTGTCAATTCTTTCCAAATAGCTGACAAATCATAAATATAGGCATGCTTAGTATTCATCGCAAATGCCCTATCGCCAATTACCAAAGCAGCATGTTTGCCTTTTATATTATCCTCAAAACCAATATCCACTTTCTTAAGTTCAAGCTTCAATTGCCAATATTCTTTAAGTAAAACTTTAAGCAAAGCCACAGAAGTAAGCGATTGATAATCTAAACCAATGCTTTCAATCTCCGTAACAGGCACATCCGAATATAAACAAACTGTATCCACAGCACCATCAGCACCTATACAATAGTCCGAAATAATATAAGAATTTTTTAATTTTGGAATAACGGCAACTGGCACTAAAGCCAAATCCACAGTTCCATTAATGAGTTTATCCGCACAAATAGAAGGATAATCCAATTGCAAATCAATATTGTGTATCAACTCACTTATCTTTAACCCATGTATAAAAGGAACTGTATTTAAATAAGAAACAGCTGAGATTTTTAGCATTAGTTTAACATAATATAAATGATATAAAAACTAGTACACAATTTTAAAATTGTTCCTGAAATAAAACCCCAAAGTGCACCAAAAGCTATTTTAAATTCATGCTTACTCGCCTCCATTTTAGCACCAATAAAAGCACCAATAAAAGCGCCTACTAAAATACCGAATGGAGGAAAAAAGAAAATTCCTAACAACATTCCAACAATAGAACCTCTAATAGCATACTTGCCTCCCCCTGCTTTCGTTACACCATAAATTTGCAAATAATAATCCAAAATAGTAACCACAAGTACCAACACTCCTAACCATAAAAGTGAATCCCCATTTATAGTATTAATAAAGAAATGGTAAAGTAATAAGGCAATATAGGAGAGAGGAGGGCCAGGCAATGCAGGTATAACGCTTCCTATTACTCCTAAAAGCAATAAAATACCAATTCCAATAATGATAAGTATTTCCATTTACCAAAAGTAGTAAAAAGCAAATAAATTAACATGAGTCATCTTATTTTAAATTAATTAAATTTACAGCCTAAATAAAATGATATAAAATGAACCTCACTCCTTTAAATGCAGTATCACCAATAGACGGTAGATACATCAGCAAAACATCTTCATTACAAGAATATTTTTCTGAATCAGCTTTAATAAAATTCAGAGTTCAAGTTGAGATTGAATATTTTATTGCTTTATGTAATAGTTCAATTTTGCACCTAAATCATTTTCCTGCTGATAAATTCTCAGAATTAAAAAAACTATATACTAACTTTTCAGAAAAAGATGCTCAAAGAATCAAGGATATTGAAAGCATAACCAATCATGATGTAAAGGCAGTAGAATACTTTATCAAAGATGAATTTAACAAATTAGGACTACAAGAATTTAAAGAGTTTATCCATTTTGGGTTAACATCACAGGATATAAATAATACTGCAGTTCCCTATTCAATAAAAGAAGCAGTAGAAAAAATCTATCTTCCAAAAGTAAATGAAGTAGTTGAATTGTTAAAATTAAGAGTTGAACAATGGAATGAAATTCCTTTATTGGCTAGAACCCACGGACAAGCTGCTTCTCCAACAAGAATGGGTAAAGAAATTAAAGTTTTTGTTGAAAGAATTGAAAAGCAATTAGAGTTGTTTAACACGATTCCTTTTAGCGCAAAATTTGGAGGTGCTACAGGAAATTTTAATGCACATCATGTAGCATTTCCTGAAATTGATTGGGTAAGTTTTGCAAATAACTTTACAAAAGAAGCACTAGATTTAAAAAGGCAACAAACTACAACTCAAATTGAGCATTATGATAATTTAGCTGCACTAATGGATAATATAAGTAGAATCAATAATATTTTAATTGATTTTTCAAGAGATATTTGGACGTATGTAAGTATGGATTATTTCAAGCAGAAAATTAAAAAAGGGGAAGTCGGTTCATCAGCAATGCCACATAAAGTAAACCCTATTGATTTTGAAAATGCTGAAGGAAACTTAGGTATAGCAAATGCAATTTTTACTTTTTTGTCTAGTAAGCTTCCTATTTCTCGACTACAAAGAGATTTAACTGACAGCACAGTTTTAAGAAACATTGGCGTACCATTTGCACATACAATCATTGCTATTGCCTCTCTAAATAAAGGAATTAATAAATTGCTTATAAACGAGGCTAATATAGCTGCTGATTTAGAAAAAAACTGGGCAGTTGTTGCGGAAGCAATTCAAACAATTTTAAGAAGAGAAGGGTATCCAAACCCATATGAAGCATTGAAAGAATTAACGAGAACAAATTCAGTTATTAATGCAAAAAGTATTGCATCTTTTATTAACACTTTAAATATTAATGATTCTATAAAAAAAGAATTAAAAGCTATATCACCAAGCAACTATACTGGTATTTAAATTTAAAGACATTTAATAAGATGGTGAACATTTATTCGCCTTTCTTTATGCTAAAAATTTAATTTATTCTTTTCAAGATAGTCTTCCCAGTTCCAATTAAAGTGACTTAAGAGATTTTTTAACTCATTAAAAAACACAGGGTTTGGTTTGTTTTTCTTTTTAAATAAATCTCCTTGAAAATCATTAATATTATACTTGTCAAAAATTGCATGCGCCATTGCATTAAGCGGATATTCATGCTTTACCATTAATTCTTTAAAATAATTTTCATAGTCTAAGAAACGTTCAATTGCTAAATGCTGAGCATTTACTTCTAAATCCTTATAGATTTCATCCAAAATCAAAGCACGTAATTGTGTTGCTTGATGCTCTTCAAAATATACATCTAAATTCTGTAGATTTCCTAGAAAAACAACATTTGAAAACCATTCAATCGCATTTTCCTTTAAGTTAGGATTTTCTTCAAGGTTATTGTTATTATTAATAAAATCTTTTATTTCAACAAACCCTTCAGCAATTACATTTTGCAATAAAGCTACATAAATTGATGCTGTTAATTCTGGATTAACTTTTTTCTTTTTTGATAACAGGCCTAAAAACTTAATCATAAATTATAGCTTAAAATGTATTTTTGCTTCCTCCATTATTTGATTTCCAATTGCCAAACATGCAGTTGCAGCAGGTGATGGTGCATTTAACACATGTATATTTCTTTTGTTTTTCACTATCTTAAAATCATCAATAACCTCACCATCACAACCTAAAGCCATAGCTCTCACTCCGCTTCTACCACTAATAATATCACACACTTTAAGTGAAGGAACCATCTTTTGTAATTCTTTCAAAAATAGGTATTTTGAGAAAGCCCTTCTATATTCATTTAAACCAAATTTCCAATGATTTATAAACAATTTACGAGTACCGGTAAAACTAAGGGCTTGTAGAGTATCCCTAAGATTGAAAGCAGCCTTACTATACCCCTCTCTTTTAAAAGTAAAAACAGCATTTGGGCCACACTCAATATCGCCATTCGTAATTCTTGTAAAATGAACTCCTAAGAAAGGGAACTCAGGGTTTGGGACTGGATAAACTAGGTTGTTAATTTTACTTTTTGCTTTTTCCGAAAGCTCATAATAGTCACCTCTAAATCCTACAATTTGCATTTCTAATTTCACTTTATCTTTTACAGCTAATCTATCTGCAAAAAGTCCTCCACAGAATATAATATGCCTTGAATTAAAAATTCCTTGTGAGGTTTTAATCTGATTTTCTTTGTAATCTTTAACTTCACAATTAGTAATAATTAAGCTTTCTGAATTAATGGATTTTACTTTATCAGCAAACATATTAGTAATTCCTTTAAAGTCAATAATACCAGATTCAGGAACCCAAAGTGCTTTTACTCCATCAACATTTGGTTCAATTTTTTGAAATTCTTTAGGATTTAAAAGTTTCAATCCAACCAGGCCGTTTTGCTCTCCATTAATTTTTAGTTGATCCAACCTTTTTGATTCTTCTTCATTAATTGCAACTACAATTTTCCCACAAACATCGTAATTAATATTATTTTCTTTAGCAAATTTGACTAATTGTTTTCTTCCTTCAACACAGTTTTTTGCTTTAAAACTTCCTGGTTTATAATACAAGCCAGAATGAATCACACCAGAATTCCTGCCTGTTTGATGAAATGCAAGTTCTTTCTCTTTCTCAAAAACGACAAGATTTAATTTTGGAAAATTTTTCTGTAATTGAAATGCTGTAGCAAGTCCTACAATTCCTCCACCAACTATTGCTATATCATATTTTTTATTTTGCACCAAGCAAAAGTAAAGAAAGTCTATTTATAAAGAGTAAAAACTCTTGAAATATTAAACCCAAAATAAATGTCACCATCAAGCCAATTTCCAGTATTTTTTGTAATGAATGCAGGCATAATCATTGCAGAGGAATTGCTTAAATGTAGCTGAAAAACATGACCTCCAGTTTCAATATCAAAACCAAATGAAAGCACATTATTATTAATTTTATCATTTAGTTGATGAAAATATTCAGCATTTACTGAGATACGTTTTGTAATTTTATACCTCCCTCCTATTGCTAGAGAATATTTATCATTTGGTTCATCTAAGGTCTCTACTAAATTATAATGAATCAAAGTAGGAGAAATTTGTAAAGTCAAATCTCTGTTAATTTTGCTAGCAATCAAAAGCTGTTGAGCAAAACTGAGCTGATTAGTAAATAGAAAATTATCCAATTGATTATCAGTATATTGCCATTGTTTCACGTAAGTAGCAAAATTTGCTACTATAGTGACAGGGAATCCATCTTTTATTTGTCTTTTAATTCTTAACTTAGAATTTGCGTCTATTGTTTTGGTAGTAGAACTTCTTCCAAGCCCAACTGCTAAAAAATCTTTAATACCATAATCAAAACCTAATCGAACTTGAGAATTATCCAAACCGTACAAATTATAAAAGCCAGAATTTAACGTTCCAAATCTGTGCTGAATAGTGAATTGTAAAACACCTTTTGATGGTAATTCTACTGATTGACCATTTACTACTTTTGTTCCTTTAAATAAGTATGAAATGTAAATAGGCTTATCTTGGGAAAGTAAATTTAATAAATGATCTTGTGCTTTTACTGAAAATGAACAAAAAAATATGCTTAAAATAATTGTCTTTTTCATTTCAATTCTATTAATTCTATATTAACTTTAACTTCAATTTCTTCAGCAATTTTATACATTACAATTTTAGGTATTTTTATATTATAATCTTTAAGCTTTATAATAAATTGTGAATTTATCGAAACCGAATTTTTACTCTTAATAAAAGAACCAACCACTTTAATACTATTAGTAATTCCATGAATTGTCAAGTCCCCCCAAACAGTTGCTTGTTCATCCATTATATTTACTACTCTACCAATAAATTTTGATTTAGGGTAAAGATCTGATTCTAAATAATTTTCATTAAAATGCTCTTGCATTAAGGCTATTGGGAATTTAAAATCAGTGATATTCAGTTGGAATACCAAATCATTTGTACTAGCATCAAATACTGCTGACAATTTGTTGTTAACAGCAGAAATATCTTCAATTGGTGTTTCTGAAAAAAAATTAATTTCTCCATTTTTGCCTGTAAATATTTGAGCATTAACTTGAACACTTAACATTAAAAACAAAAAAATTGCTAACTTATTCACAATCAATCCAATTTTTTATAATATCAATTTCTGAATCGCTTAATGCATTACTTCCATATGGTGGCATTTGGAGACTAGTAACTTGATACTTTAAAGAATGATTATTTACAGCATCAATGACCCCACCATATGTTGTAAGTATTCTAGGACTTGCATCTGACTCATGACAAGCCACACAATTTGCTTCAATAATTGGCTGAACTATATTAGAAAAAATCTGTTCGTCAGGTTTACAAACAGGTACTATCTCGTTATATGAACAAGAAGAAAATAGAAAAAGTAAAAACCAGCTAAATCTCATCCTGCGAATTTACGGAAATAAAATCAATCCTATTAAATAATAAAAAACCTAAAAAAAATAAAATAATAACTACCCAAAGTGCCATTTGCTGATTATATAAAGATGTAATAATTCCAAAAAATAATGGACCTAAAAATGCAGTTGCCTTTCCTGTTAGTGCGTAAAAACCAAAGAACTCATTTTGTTTATCTTTAGGGGTCAATTGTGACATTAAGGATCTACTACATGATTGATTAGGACCAACCATCAAGCCAATTAAAACTCCAGCAATCCAAAATAATTCCTTTGGATAATCTGTTTCTGGCGCATAAATTGCAATTAAAGTTGCAAAAAGAAGTACACCTAAAGTCAAATTAATAACCTTCTTCACCCCTACTTTATCTTCAATATATCCAAAAACAAAAGCACCAAAACCAGCTGCAATATTCAGAACAATTCCTAACTTCATAACTTCATCAAAAGTGAAATCTAAAGTTCCAACAGCATAAATCCCACCTAGGGCAAAAATAGTAACTAAACCATCATTATAAAACAGTCTCGCAATTAAAAACTGGGAAGTTTTTTTATAGTTTGCTACTGTTTTAAAAGTTTTTTTTATCGCAGAAAAGGAATTCAAAAAATGCTGGTTCTGAAACTTTTCTTTTTTCCTATCCTTTACAAACATAATTGTAGGAATAGAGAAAATTAAAAACCAAATTCCTACTAAAATATTAATCTTTCTAATTCCTAAAGTATCTAATTCAGGAAATAACATTAAGCATAAAAACAATGCAATTAAACCTCCAAAAAATCCTAAACCCCAAGCAAATCCTGAAATAAATCCACTATTTTCTTTAGTAGACAAATCAGGTAAATACGAATTACAAAATACTGCGCTGATTTCAAAAGCAACATTGGCAACAATAAATAAAGATAGTGCAAAGAACACATCACCAGATTCAGGAAAATAAAGTAGAATTGAAAAAATAGCAGTAACCCATGTAAAGAAAATTAGAAAAAATTTACGGTAGCCACCAACATCAGCAATTGCACCTAGTATAGGAGAAAAAACTGCAACAATTATTGATGATATTGCAATTCCATTTGCCCATAGTATAGTTCCAACTTGCTCGTTTTCCGCTATTACTTTTACAAAAAAGGCACTATAAATAAAAGTTACAATTATTGTAGTGAAAGGTTGATTTGCAAAATCGTATAATGACCAAGCAAAAACTTCTTTTCTATTCTTTAATTTTAGTAAATTCATAAAACCAATAATACATAAAAAATCTCAGACATATCCTCTTAAAAATTATACATTTGCAATCCAAAAATATATAAAATGAATTTAGAAGGAATAATAAATGTAGCAGGTAAACCAGGACTTTATAAAGTAGTTTCACAAGCAAAAAACACTGTAATTGTTGAGTCATTAACTGACAAAAAAAGATCGCCACTTTACTCAAATAATCAAGCAAATACATTAGAAGAAATTGGAATTTACACTTATGATGACACAAAACCATTATCAGAAATTTTTGATAATATCGCTAAAAAAGAAGATTTTAAGCAAGCGATATCTCATAAATCCTCTACTAATGAACTAAACACATATTTTAGAGAAATTTTAACTGATTATGATGAAGAAAGAGTTTATATTTCTGATATCAAGAAAGTAATTCAATGGTATAATACTTTACAAAAAGCAGGTTTAATTGAATTGCCAAAAGAAAAAAAGAAAGTTGCTAAAAAAACAACTCCTAAAAAAGATGCCAAATAATGAATAAAACTATTTCAATGCCAACACGACCGATAAGAAAATTTGTTCCAGAAAATTTAATAATTGATTCATGGGATAAAATAAAATTACTATTTGATAATTTAGTGGAAAGAGAAATCTCCTCTGCTTCAGAATTAGAAAAATGGATGTTAGACCAATCTGAGCTTTCAGCAGTTTTGGAAGAGGATATGGCTTGGCGTTACATTAAAATGAATATTGATACTACTGACAAAGAATTAGGAGATCGTTTTTCATTTTGGATAAAGGAAATTTCACCAAATACAGCTCCTTATTCACACAAGTTAAATGTAAAATTGCTTGAAAGTCCTTTCTTAAAAGAATTAGATCAAGAAAAATACCGCATCTATTTAAGAAGCGTAAAAAAGCAAATTGAAATTTTCCGTGAAGAAAATATTCCTTTATTTACAATAATGGAAGAAAAGCAACAAGAATATGGTGCTATTTCTGCAAAGATGTCAATAGAGGTTGATGGCGAAAAAATGACAATGCAAAAAGCAGCACAATTATTAAAAAATACGGATAGAGTTAAAAGAGAAGAAGTTTATAATAAAATTAGTACTAGACGATTGCAGGATGAAAAAGCTTTAGATAATTTATTTGATGAACTAATTGCGTTAAGGCAAAGAATTGCAAAAAATGCTGACTTTGATAATTATCGTGATTATATGTTTGCGGCTCTGGGACGTTTTGACTACACGCCTACAGATTGCTTTAACTTTCATGATGCTATTGCACAAGAAATTGTTCCTATTATCAATTCATTTGAACAAAAAAGAAAAGATAAATTAGGATACAAATCATACAAACCTTGGGATACAGCTGTTGATGTTGATGGTCTTGCTGCCTTAAAACCATTTGAAGGAGGAACTGAACTAACTGATTTAACAGTAGAGTGTTTCAGCAGACTAAGACCTTATTTTGGAGAATGTCTTTCAACCATGAAAGCCATGAAACATTTGGATCTAGAATCAAAAAATGGAAAAGCTCCAGGAGGTTTTATGTATCCACTTTATGAAATTGGCGTTCCTTTTATTTATATGAATGCTGTTGGCTCTCAAAGAGATCTTGTTACTATGGTTCATGAAGGAGGTCATGCTATTCATTCTTTTTTAAGTAGAGACTTAACGTTAACAGAATTTAAATCTACTCCGTCTGAAGTAGCTGAACTAGCATCTATGGCTATGGAATTATTATCTATGGATCATTGGGATGTTTTTTATACTGATGTAGCTGATTTAAAAAGAGCAAAATTGGAACAATTAAAAAAAGCTTTAGAAACTTTACCATGGGTTGCTTCTATTGATAAATTCCAACATTGGATTTATACTACTAAACATACAGCCCAACAAAGAAAAGAGAAGTGGTTAACAATTTCTTCAGAACTAGGCAATCAAATTTTAGATTGGGAAGGAAATGAAAATGTACATGCTAACCTTTGGCAAAAGCAATTGCATTTATATGAAGTTCCTTTCTATTATGTTGAATACGGAATGGCGCAACTAGGAGCAATTGCTATGTGGCGTTCATATAAACAAATAGGAGAAAAAGGCTTAGATAATTATATGGATGCTCTTAAATTAGGATACACAAAAACAATTGGAGAAATTTATGAAACAGCAGGAATCAAATTTGATTTTTCAGCAAGATATGTAAAAGAGTTAGCTAATTTCATAAAAGAAGAATTAGAAAAGTTAAGATAAATCTCAGTAAAAAATAATCTCAGTTAGAATACCGGTAGGTCTACCAAAAACAAACCCACTCATTTGAGTGGGTTTGTTAAATACATTTTATTTGAAAGATTCTCTATTTAATTCTCACTATTATTATAAGTGTATAGATGTGCAGGCTTATGAGCAACACCTTTTTGTTTTTCATCTGTTTTAATTATTAAAGCATCTTTAGATACATTTTTCCTAAAGTTTCTTTTATCTAATTTCTGATCTAATAGTATTTCATACAAATTTTGTAATTGAGACAAAGTAAATTTTGATGGTAATAAATTAGTGACCAATTCATGATCTAATTGATTCCTTAAATATTTAATTCCCTCATGTAAAATTAAATTATGATCAAATGCTAATTCATCAGAAACTTTATTTAACTCAACCCATTCTGTATCAATAGCAAATGAAGATGCATGAGGCTCATAATCTTCCATCTTTACTAAAGCAATATATCCAACTGTCACAACTCTCTCCTTAGGCTTCTTTCTATACATTTTAAGCCAAGATTGATCTTTTTTTTGTCTTGTTCTTTCAGGATCTCCAAAAACTGAGAATTGTTCTAAAAATAAATTATCTATTGAAGTTAAACTATTTAATATCCTTTGTGCTCCAGCTAAAAGGTCTTCATTAAGGCCAACTAAATCACCAGGTAGTGCAAACTGATCATCATTTCTATCATTAATAAACTTTTTTATTAATAATACTTTTAATTTTTGATCTTCATCAAATCCTAATACAACACAGTCAATAGATAAATTTAATGGAGACATATAATTTAGTTTTTAAAATCATTTAACATAAAATGGAATGTTTGCAGTAGCTACATTTTTATTAGAATCACGAACATAAATAAAAAATCTATAAGGGCCTGACTTTAAAGGTCCTTTTATAATTAATTTATCATCTGAATTTTCAACAATTATAAAAGATATGGGCTCTGGAGTTTTTTCAAAATCCCCTCCAGATTTCTTATCTGTACTCTCAGGCATTAATTTAAACTCATAACTTAAACTATCATTATCAGGGTCAGTAACTTCATATGTAAAAACACAGTTCTTACCTCTTTTTATTTTTACACTTTCTTTCTTATCTTTATTATTTAATAAAAAAGAATGAAGAATTGGAGCTCTATTTCTATAATTATTCCCCCAAGAATTATTTAGCACATCAATACTTTGAGTGGCATTTCCTTCTTTTGTAAAAAGACCATACCATGTTGGTGTTTGTTCTTGTTTATACCCCCATAAGAAAGCATAGCTCCCTAAACATAAATCTACATCCTTACTTATAGACTTATACGCTATATCTCTAAAATTTGCTTTTTCTTTACTCGTTGACTCAATAGCAACTCCCCAAGATGTCATAGGTGATTCCCAGTGCCCATACGGGCCCCATTCTGTTACCATATAAGGCTTATCCCAACCGAACATTCTAACTGCGTCAGAAAGATGCTGTACTCCTCCATAAGTATTAACACCCAAAATATCAATACTTGGACAATAAGTTTTTATCATATAAACTTCTGCTGGATCTATTCCTGCAGTTACTGTCATTGTTGGATGATTTGGATCTATCTCTTTTATCATCTTAGCAATATCTTCAATTGCATTCCATACCCTGAAATTTTTATAAAATAGATCTACTTCATTTCCTATAGCCCACATTAATAAAGCAGGATGATCTTTATATTTTATAATATCTTGTTCAAATGCCTTTAATTGTGCAGTTATGGCATATTCATCATTATAATTAAATCCATGTCTCTCGTGCCCTACCCATAATCCAATACAAACGCTTATTCCATTAGCATATGCATCATCCAGAATTTTTTGAGCATCACCCGTACTCCATGTTCTTATTGAATTTCCTCCTATCGATTTGAGTAAAGAAAGATATTCTGTACCCCCGGCTCCTTTTACATAATATGGCATTCCATTTCTTAACAACTGAAATCCATCATTAGTTTTAATGATTTCTGTTTTTTGAATATCTTTTATCTGTGAAAAACAGAAGCTACTAATAAGTATAGCGAGTAAAAGGAAATTGAATCTCATTATTTAATTATCTGAACTTTCTTAGTGTACAAATTATTTTCTGATTGAACCTTAAGAAAATAAATTCCAGGATTAAGTTCAGAAACATCTAAGTTAATATTATTAGAATTTTGATTTACAACATTTGTTAATAATACTTTACCTTTAGTATCATATAAATCTATTCTACTCACATCATTATTACTTAGTTTAATATTAATATTTAAATCATCTATTGCAGGTTGAGGATAAACATTTATTAACTCTGAATCATTTATATCCCGAACAAGTGAAGTAGTTGAAGATAAATTCAAATCATCTAAATAATACATATCCCAGTTAACTACAGATTGATCAAAAAATAAAACAAAACGAGAAATACTCTGTGTAGCAACACCAGTTAAATCAACAGAGAATTGTTCCCATTGGTTATTAGATGAAAGGACAGAATTATAAGCATAAATCTCATTGCTATTTGCATCCTGAAAAGACATATATATTGGCCTTGGAGGACCATAAAGTTTAAAGTTAAATTGTGTATTTGTATTAAGGTCTAATGCTCCATTTTTAAAATACGCAATCAGAACATCTTCTCCATTTCCATCAGGGTTTCTTGTATATTCACCACTATACTTACTTGTATTTATAGTTGTGTTATCAGGATTATAACTTTGATTTAGCCAACCGCTTACATAATCATAAGAAGAACAAGGTGTGGCTGATGGGCAAATTCCTAAATTCCAATTACAGTCCCAATCTGCAAAGTTAACTGAAGGTTCTATTAGAGAACCATCACACTGATTGTCAAATTCAGGGCCATATAGATTATCAAAATAATAAGTATCATCTGTATTTGTATTGCTATTAAACAACAAAATAACTGAACTTAAACCTACATCAGACATACTAGGATCAGGCTTTGAATCAAATGTTAAGTCTATTGTTTCCCACTCATTTGTAAGAGTTGTTACGCCTAAATAGATACTATGTCTACCAGTTGGATAATTTGTTGCTCCAGCCAGAGAAGAGTCCTCTAATGTAATTTGTACAGGTATTCCTGGCGCTGGACTAAAAACATCTACACTCATCTGTTTTGTTCCATTTACATAGTTGCTCACGTCATTAATTGGTCCATTAGCTACTATAACCAAAACATCATATGATTCTCCAGGGTTTCTGACATATTGAGCACAAAGTTCAGAACTGTTTACTACACTTGATGGGTCAGGATTCTCAAATCTAGTTGTCATCCCACCATGTGTAAATTCATAATAACCAACACGTGTTTGCTCAAAATCATCCCAGAGGAT
>Ga0209534_10001814_pt1 | contig 22038 bp, 37 predicted proteins | sample COG_07_FD_184751 | JGI IMG/M metagenome (GOLD analysis project Ga0209534, IMG submission 184751) | Pelagic Microbial community sample from North Sea - COGITO 998_met_07 (SPAdes) (version 2) | ecosystem: Environmental > Aquatic > Marine > Neritic zone/Coastal water | place: Helgoland, sampling...
CCAATGCATTGCCAAAGAACTGCCATTCAGAACCAGCCTCATACGCAGACCGTGACTCTTCAGCCAGCCAATCAGATGCATCATCATTCTGTGGGCGGACCAAACAGATTGAACCGTGCAACTCGATAAAGAAATCACCGACCTCGGACCACGAACCTATGTCCTGAATCTTCTTTGCTTCTGTTGTCATATCAATTTTCCTCCGTTATAATATGCCTAACTTCTAAGACTACATTATCAGATGATATGGGATAGTCAACTAAATAATTTAACCTATAGTGTTTTCTGTGAGATTTTATTTTTTAAAATATTTTTTTTGAAAATGGTGTCTCAAGTGTCTCAAGTGTCTCAAACCCTTATCAGTCATGGGTTGTAGCTGAGACACTAGTGAGACAGTGAGACAGTTTTAATGCCGCTGGGAGTTTGAAATTTGAAAAAAGAAAATAAAAAACCTGTAGAAAACACTATAGGAAAAGTTGGTAGGCCAGCAGGTCTTACTGAAAGGCAGAGAACTTTTGCAAAGTATTATGTCGAGGGCAGGTATAGCAATGCTGAGTGTGCGAGGATGGCGGGATACTCTGACAAATCTTCTATCACTATGGCGTCTAAACTTCTCAACGGCAGAGATTTCCCCGATGTGCCGGAGCTTGTCAAAGAACTGAGGCAGGCGGCAGAGAGAAAATATGGCGTCACTCTGATGAGCCAGCTCAAACGTCTTGATGAACTGTCCAGAGGGGCTGAAGCAGAAGGTCAGTTTTCTGCCGCTATCAATGCTGAAAAGATTAGATCCGCACTGGGCGGCCTCACAATAGACAGGAGAGAGGCAACCCATGTACACCAGCTAGACAACATGAGCCGTGATGATATTGTCGGGCGTCTTGCTGAACTGCGGCGGTCTTATCCGCATGCATTCATAGAAGGGGAGATGAAGAGTGCCAACAACAGAAGCGAAACTGTGGAGCTTATTGAAGAAGCACCTGCCGAAAAAGACACACGCTCAGAGGATTGAGAACCGTGTGTCTGAGGGAATGCCAGACAGTTATCTTTGTATGGATGGCGTCCCTGTCTGGTTGGAATTAAAAATAATAAAAAGAAGTGGGATTACCCTGCAACCATCACAGATAGCGTGGCATCTCTCACATTCTAGGTGTGGCGGCGTGTCTTTTTTTCTTTGTTACGCGCCCTCTGAGGGGCTTGCTTTTTTATTTGAGGGTAGTTCTGCGGCCCAGCTTCAAGGTTCTAGCTTCGAGGACCTGCGGCCTGCGGCTTTATATAGTGGATCCATATCTGATATGGCGTTGCACCTGCGACCTGCGGCCTGCGCCCTATGGTCTATATAAAAAAAGAGGGGACGAGATTGCCTGCCTGCGGCCTGCGCCCTGCGTCCCCTTAGTTTGGAGAAAACGTTCAACAAATAAAATATAGTATGGGGAAAGGGCAACGTCAAGCGCTGCCCTTCCTTGATTAAACTGTTTCAGATACTTGGTAGTCTATCACTTGATAGTCTAGGTCATCGAGCCAAGGTGAGAGTTTATGAGATATCTCTTGCGCCATATGCTCAGTATCAAACCATGATTCATCATCATGTTTTAAATTGTCGTCTCGCTCTATTGATATTGAAACTGTAAACTTCATTTTATTATCCCCTTTTAGTTTTTAAGACTGTTAGAATTTGGACCATGCGCCACGATGGCTATTGATTTTGCCGCGATGGATGCGCCAGCACATAGCTTGCATGTCTTGCATGTTGTCCGCCTGCCTGCCTCTTCTGATGCAGGGCAGAGAATCTCGGCACCTTTTATAACGTCTTGCACGTTGCCAATAACTCTGAATGTCCGCGAGCCTATGGCCCAAGCATCTAGGGCCTGCCTCTCATTGTCTGCCGATATCATAAAGCGCGACGGGTCCGCATGAACATTCGGCACGTTAGTTTGGTGCGTGTAAGCGGTATGCCCTGCAGATTCAGATAAAAGACTATCCCAAATATAAGACGGGACAGCCGCGCCGTCGCCGTATGTACCTATGCGGACCATGCGACCCGCGCCAAGCTCGGCAATGTCCGTATGACCTGCGGCTGTTTCGTATCCGCCTGCCATGTAATGCTTCCAGACAATCAAGACGCCTTGCGCCAAGTTAACGTAGCATGTCCGCTTTTCTGCAATCTTGCGTTTTGGGTCCGTTGTTGCTTGTCCGCGATGAACACAATTGCCGCAAATAGAATAATCCGCGCCGGTCTTGCTATTCTCGACCGGACTCTTGCCATTGTCTGTCAAGATATACGTCTGGACCATGTCGCCGGTCTTGCTATTTCTACTCTTGGCAATTGCAATAACTACAATTGGTCCCCCGTCTATAAGTGACGGGCCTTGATATATGATTTTATTTTGCATGATTTTTTCTCCGTTGTTTTGTAGTTAACTTATTATCTTATACTATCCCATGTAATGCAAGCCCTAAAACCTGCGGCCTTGTTCTTTTATATCCTGCGGCCTGCGGCCTGCGGCCTCTCTCTTTTATATAAAGGCCCTAACAAATAAGGCCCGCTTGCGCGGGCCTTATCTGGGAGAAAACTTTATTCCGCGAACGGTTCAACGTCCGTGTCACCCCAGCGCTGGAGCTTGAGATGAAAGCTTGTAAGGATTGGATCCGTGCTGGCGTAATGATTGACAGCTTCCATGACCCATGGCGCGGCAATCTCTAGCCGCTTACGATTGCTCTCGTCCATGTATGAGACGGCCTTGTGCAGGTCATCCATTGCAACATATAAAGACTGGATGCGAGTGTCCGCAATCCCTGCCATCTTTAAAAAGTATTCATAGTTATTCATTTCATTTCTCCTTGGATGGGAGGGCCTCGGCCCTCCCTGTTAGATTAAAACTAGTCGCGGTACTGAGCAACAAAGTGATTTTCTAGGTCTCCTTCGACCTGTTCTAGCATCGACAGAGCCTCATCTAGCCGTTCATACATATCACCCGCTGATTTAAAATCTGCTCTATCCCGAAGCTCCTCGACCATACAACGAGCCGTTGTAACATGAGCATTAACCTTGTCCATTTCTTCGGCAACCATTCCTTCAAAAGTTTTTGTATTCATTTTTCATTCTCCATATTAACGACCCATTATTGGGCCTTGTCTTATCTTAACCCATATCATCTTATAAATGTAAAGCTTTAATATATAAATTTTCCTGCGGCCTGCGGCCTGCGACCTCTCTCTAATGTATCCTGTAAAATGCCTGGCTAATGTATCCTGTAAAATGCCTGGCGGGACCTACTACATGTGGTTAAGCTGCAGGCCGTTTTAGACACAAGATGTAGTATGTCCTGCGGCCTGCGACCTGCGGCCTCGCGCCTATATATAATATAAAAGAATAAGGAAGGGGCCGGAGCCCCTTCCCTTTACCATGTCATGCGGATGCAGATTAGAATTACCATGCATGCCATCCAAGCTAGCAGGAAATAACCCGCCGCATCTTCGACCTTGCGCTTATCCATTAGCTCTGCTCCCTGCTAGATGCGTCGCCCATGCTGTTTCCATTTCATTACATACGCTATAGTATGCATCGTCCCCATTAATCTCATCCGACCAGTAATCTTCCATCGCGGTTAAGACTGCATCCAATGGATTCATATCATCCTCATGATAGGACCGCCACTCTGCGTCTGGCAGGTCATTAATGCTGACGCCCATAGCACTGTTAACAATGATATTGCACTCGCTGAGAAAGTGAGTAAACACATTCTCTCTTACTTGTTTCGTAGTTATCATAACATTCTCCAATGTCTTGTTTACCGTTTCGACCTTTTGGTCTCATCAGCGCCGGTCGCACCGGCGGACGGTAGGGGCCGAAGCCCCTATGTATTATCCCTCCTTAGCAGGGGACACCAAACCTTTACGAGTTTTGTAGCTTGGTTTTCCATAGAGATTTGATACAACTTTAATCTTATTGGCAAAGTAATCTGCCACACTGTCTAGAGAATCAAAGAACATACCGACTGACATATGATGACGGTTATAAATATGATAGCCGTTGTATCCATCAGAAGAGCCCCTCTGAATTGTGTAGCCGTATGCTGATGCGATTTTCTGTAAATACTTCATGACATTCTCCTATGTTGTTTGAGGGAGGGGCCGAAGCCCCTCCGGTTGATTAGTCGTTCCAGATGCGAGCGTATGTCTTACGCTCATGCGCGGCAATCTGGGATACTCCTGTTAGTGTCTTGGTCATAAGACCTTGCGCTATTGCCAGCTTCTCAGTCTCTGTAACCAATGCATTCAAGCGAGCGATATCTGATTTAGCCTGCTCGTATGTTGCGCGCAGGTCGTCGGCCTTCATCACATAACGCTGAGTGCTTGTGATTTTTCTGGTCGCTAGTGCCATCTTTTTTCTCCTTGTTGCGAGTGATTCTCACTCATTGTTGCAGTCGGTGTTCCGACTGTACACATACAGTACGTGATGGTATGGGACAGGTCAATAGATAAAATGAATTAAATGCGGTTGTATTGAAACTATTTTTACAACTATAGGTTATCGGCCCCGCAACCTAGGGTTACTAGGTCCGGTCCGCAATCAGGATCCAAAATTCACGGCCCCCCCTCCCCCTATATATGGGGGACCACTTCGCGCGTAGGCGCGTGGTATAGTTGGGTTGATAAATTCATTCAGATATATTATCGTTCGGGAATGGAGAACACCGCAAACTTAGAGATGCTGCCTGAAGAGGTCCTTAAGGAAATCTACCTTTTGGAGGACCAAGCTAAAAGGTTGGAGATGCGAGAGCAGGCGCAGGAGCGCTTTATGCCTTACGCCCACCATGTCTATGATAATTTCATTGAGGGGACCCATCACAGAGTCATCGCAGAAAAGCTAGAGAAGATTGCGAACGGTGAGTTAAAGAGACTGATTGTCAATATGCCTCCCCGACATTCTAAATCTGAATTTGCATCCTACCTCATGCCTTCGTGGTTCTTGGGCCGAAATCCGAAACTCAAGATCATTCAGGCTACCATGAACACTGAACTTGCTGTAAGGTTTGGTCGTAAGGTTCGTGACCTCATTGCTGATCCCAAATACAAAGAGGTATTTCCCGACACTGACCTGAAACCGGATAGCCAAGCCGCCGGTCGTTGGGAGACTAGCGCTGGTGGGGAATACTTCGCGGCAGGGGTGGGAGCGGCGATGACCGGTCGTGGCGCTGACTTATTGATTATTGATGACCCGCACTCGGAACAAGATGCTTTGTCCTCGACTGCTTATGATAATGCCTATGAGTGGTACACTTCGGGTCCCCGGCAGAGACTTCAACCGGGGGGAACCATCATTATTGTCCAGACCCGGTGGTCTAAGAAGGACATTACCGGCAGGTTACTTGCTGCCCAAGCAAAAGATGTTATGGCTGATCAGTGGGAGGTTGTAGAATTTCCTGCCATTTTGCCTTCGGGGGAACCATTATGGCCTGAGTTCTGGATGAAGGACGAGCTACTAAAGGTAAAGGCTTCCTTATCTGTTGGTAAGTGGAACGCGCAGTGGCAGCAGAATCCTACATCTGAAGCAACTGCGATGGTGAAGCGGGAGTGGTGGCGTCCGTGGGAAGAAGAAGATATTCCAGACCTTGACTATGTGATTCAGTCTTATGATACGGCGTACTCCAAGAAAGAGACTGCTGACTATTCTGCCATCACAACGTGGGGTGTGTTTCGCCCATTCAACAACAGCGAAGAGCATTTGATATTGTTGGACGCTAAGAAGGGCCGCTGGAACTTTCCAGAGCTAAAGACAATTGCCCGTGAGGAGTTTGATTACTGGGAGCCAGAGCTTATGCTGATTGAGGCAAAAGCTTCGGGGCAGCCATTGGCTGATGAAATGAGGTTACTGAACCTCCCTGTTGCTACCTTTGCCCCCGGTCGCCGGAAGGGTGGCGGCGGTTTAGATAAGACTGCTCGTATGCATATTGTTTCTCCTATTTTTGAATCGGGCAAAGTGTGGTATCCTGAAGGGGAAAAGTTTGCCGACGAAGTCATGGAAGAGGTCGCATCATTTCCTAATGGCGACCATGATGACTTTTGTGATAGTATGACGATGGCACTGATGCGTTTCCGTCAGGGCGGCTTTGTCAGATTAGACGGCGAAGAGTTTGAGGACGATTACATCCCACGCAAGAGAGAGTATTACTAATGCCAAAGAATCAAAAACTAGGTGCACTAGAACAAGCGGTGCTGGCTATTGCCGAGTATAATAAAAGCCCTATGAAGCAAAGAATTCTGGCTAGACAGAAGGCTGGTGAGCAAAGCGTCATAGACAGCTATCAAGCGATTCGCAAAGAAATAAGCGATGCCAAAGCGTTAATGAAGAACCGTGGCGGGACGTTCAAGGGAACTTTCTAATGGCTAACGGACTTGAAGGCATCTCTGCTGCCGAGCTTCGGCGCATACAGTCAAAGGCAAACCGCAATATAAGCGATTTGACAAACCGAGAGTACGGCATCCATAAGATTATGGAAGATAATAAGATTGCCGGCGTACCTAATTACGGCAAGGCTGTAACTAAAAACCGTGGCGGCACATTTAAAGGAACCTTCTAGTGGCTGAAGTATCTCTTCCAAAATCAAGGCCCAAGAATGCTGCGGCTATAGTCAAGAGAGACTTGAAAGAGTCCAAGCTCAAGGTACCAGAGATTTCTGAAGAGACTAAGAAGCACCGTGACCAAATGGCTTTGCTTGAGATACGAGCAGAGCTAGACCCGTATCTAATGGACAATGATGCTGCAAGACTAGGCTTTGACATTATCGAGCGTGGTGTAGAAGTTGACGGTAAAAGCGGCGGTGAATTGCTGGCTATGATTGCTAGTGGTGAAGAAGGGCTGTATAATTATAACTTTGGAAATCGCTTTTTCGGCGCGGCACTGCCATCAGACAGGCTTTCACAGACGCCCCATAATGGTCGTACAATGACTACTACTGAATTTCCTAAAAGGAAGATATCTGCTAACACCACTAAGGTACTACAGAACCAAGGAATCAAGAGCCTTCTGCCAGCGTCCGAGGGTTCCACAGTATATTATGAGACAGGGTATACTAAAGACCCTGAAGGAAAAGGGTTCACTGAGAATTATCCCAGCGATCAGGGACTTTCGGTCTTGATGGAAGAACTTGCTCACATAGGCGTTAGGTATGCTCAGAATGAAATGGATGAGATGAAGACAGGCGCTTACGATGCTCCCTTTGATATAAGACAAGAAGAGCGTGTAATGGATGTGATGCAGGAGAGGTCTGCTGATAAGCGCGGCGTCTACTCTGAGGCTGGAAACAGTACATTCTATTCGCCCAGTTCTATTCCTATGCAGAACATGAAGAAGCTAGACGAGGTTTCTAGCAAAGCATTAAGACAAAGAGGCGTACCTCCGATAGCCAAAAGAATAGAACCAGGAATCATGGAATCAATTTTAGGGATGTTTAAATAATGGCACTAGCACCAAAGCCTTTAGCAGGAATGATTGAAGGGGCGATGGGCCCCGGAGGTCCTGGGACCACGGACCTAGAAGCTATGACTGAAATCCAAGTACCTAGTACCGAGGACCAACTGCCGCCGAACATTATGATGGTAGGCGAGGAAGAAGAGGGCATGGAAGTTGAGGTTGAGGAGTACGACCACAATGCTAACTTGGCTGAAGTATTAGATGACTCGATACTAGGCTCTTTGTCCTCGGACCTGAATTCTAAGATTGATGATGATAAGTCTTCTCGTGATGATTGGGAGGAGTCTATCTCCAAGGGTCTTACGTTATTGGGGATTAATTATGAGGAGCGCACTCAGCCATTCATGGGTGCTTCTGGGGTAACGCATCCGTTATTGAGTGAGGCTGTTACGCAGTTTCAGGCGCAGGCTTATAAAGAGATGCTGCCGCCGGGTGGACCTATCAAGACACAGATTATTGGACAGCAGACTAAGGAAGTAGAGGACCAAGCCCAGCGGGTTAAGGACTTTATGAACTATCAGGTTACTGAGGTTATGGAGGAGTACGACTCTGACACTGACCAGATGTTATTCTATTTACCGATTACTGGTTCTACTTTCAAGAAGGTTTACATGGACCCTACACGGGGCCGTGCTGTTTCTAAATTCGTACCTGCAGAGGATTTGATTGTTCCTTATTCTGCTACGGACTTGCAGACTGCCAGTAGGTACACGCATGTTGTTCGCATGAGCGAGAACGACGTTCGCAAACTTCAAGTAGGAGGAGTGTATAAAGATGTTGAACTATCTGTATCTGATGACGATGAGTCAGATTCAACAATTAGGGACAAGTCTGATGAGATACAGGGTATCCGTCCGGGCTACTCTGATGACATGTATACTATATATGAAACGCACATTGACTTGGATCTTGAGGGATTTGAGGATTTGGACGAGGAAGGTGAAGAAACAGGTATTAAGCTTCCGTATATCGTCACTATGGACGAAGCTTCTGGACAGGTTTTATCGGTAGTTCGCAACTGGCGTGAGATGGACCCGATGCGCCGCAAGCGTCAGTTCTTCACACACTATAAGTTTTTACCGGGCTTTGGCTTCTATGGCTTTGGCTTGTTGCATATGATAGGGGGATTGTCTCGTGCAGCGACATCTATACTACGCCAGCTTATTGATGCTGGAACTTTGTCTAATCTTCCGGGTGGTTTTAAGGCCCGTGGTGTTCGTATTCGCAATGATGATGAGCCTGTTAATCCTGGTGAGTTCCGCGATCTTGACGCTCCTGGTGGGGATATTCGTAACGCCATTATTCCTCTTCCATACAAAGAGCCATCGGGCACCCTCGCCCAACTTCTGGGAGTTGTTGTTGATTCTGGCAGAAGATTTGCACAGGTGGCAGACTCAAAGGTCGCTGACGTTAATTCAAACGCTCCGGTCGGTACAACAGTGGCTCTCATCGAGCAAGGCTCGAAAGTAATAAGCAGTATCCACAAGCGCCTACACTATGCTCAGAAGTCAGAGTTTAGAATGCTTGCCGAGATTTTTGCTAACAACCCTGTACCTTACCCATATCAGATTGGTCCTAATATTGCGCCTGAGATTATGGCACAAGACTTTGATGGGCGCGTAGATGTTCTCCCGGTCTCCGACCCATCAATCTTTTCTATGGCACAGCGTATGTCACTGGCTCAGACACAGCTTCAGTTGGCACAGGCCGCGCCACAGTTACACAATATGTATGAGGCTTATCGCCGGATGTACGATGCGATTGATGTGAAGAACATTGACAGCATCTTACCGCCGCCACAGCCACCGGCTCCGATGGACCCCGGCACGGAAAACTCTAAGCTCTTAATGGGCCAGCCCTTGCAGGCATTCCCACAGCAGGACCACATGGCGCACATTCGTGTTCATGCGGCTATGCTACAGCAGCCATCTACTGCCACTAACCCGCAGGCGTTTATGATGCTGAACTCTCATGTTCAAGAGCATGTAGCTATGCATGCCCGTGACTTGGTTCAGGATATGTTTAGTAAGGTGATGCAGCAGGCGCAGATGGAAAACCCCGGCGAGCCTGTACCGCAGATTAATCCTGACGCACTTGAGGCCGCAGTTGCCCAGCAGATTGCAGATACGACTGAACAGTTGGCTCCGCTTCTAACTCCGCCGCAGCAGCCTGATCCACTTGTTTCTATCCGCCAGCAGGAACTGCAGAACGATACGCAAGAGATTCAGCGCAAGGCTATGAACGATGCGATGGACTTCCAGATTGACCAAGCTAAGTTGATGCAGTCTTATCAGATGTCACAAGAGCGCCAAGCTCTACAGCGTGAAGTTGCAGAGGACCGCAACCTAGTGAACGTCTACCGGATTGACACACAAGCCGACTTAAAACGTGAACAGTAGGAAAGAAACGCTATGCTACAAGCTCTTATTGGTCCCCTTGCAGGTCTGGCATCATCTTTTGTTGAGGGGCAGGTATCCAAGCAAAAGGCGAAGTCTCATCTTAGACAGACTGAAGCCGAAGCAAAAGCAGAGATAATGAAGACAGCCGCCACCCACGATAGTAAGTGGGAGTTGATTATGGCGGAGGGTACAAAAAATAGCTGGAAAGACGAACTAGTCACAATTATTATACTAATCCCGATGTGTTTAGTCTTCATTCCCGGCATGGAAGATGTGGTTAAGAATGGCTTTGACAGATTGAATGAATTACCAGAGTGGTATCAAAACGTCCTGTATGTTACAATTCTAGCAGCGCTTGGACTCAAAGGCGTGGATAAGTTTAAGAAAAAATAATGTGGTGTAAAGAAGATATAACAACTGAAGAGCAGGCTAAGAAGAACCATGAGCGTAGCAATGGAAAGAATACTAGCTTGGAAGTTACTTCCCCGGATAATGATGATTATGATGTCAATATCCGCTTGGCGGGTAGTGGAGTGGTTTATGACGCTTCCCAGCCCAACAATTGAACAGTCTGCACTGGTTAGTGTAGTAACAGGAGCCATGACCGGCGCGTTTGCTGTATGGCTAGGCCACGAGAAATAGGATTTTATTATGAGTACAGGTGCCGGCGGCAGACCAAGAATCCAGCAGATGGCGGATGACTTAGGTATTTCATATAAAGAAGCTAAAGCACTTATGGCTGAAAGCCGTGAGAATGTTTCTCCAGCGGTTGCCCGTGTTCTTAAAGGCTTTAACAGAGAAGGTGCAGACCGCATCGCACATGAGGATACAAAAATGGTTTTAAAACGTAAAGATGGTGGAAGCACCCCGTCAGCTAATCCAGCAAAACGGCCTCTTAGAAGCACCCCGTCTCCTGAAATGCCTGCAGAGGGTTTAGCAAAAGCACGTTTGCGGAACAAGATGCGTCAGCAGGGTATGGATGACAATCAGATTGACACGATATTTAAAAACCCTAGCCTGATGGGTAAAGAGCATCCTATGAACAAAGAGAACAATAGACTGAAGCGCCGTGGCGATGACGAGAAAGTCATTGAAGCTAAAGACGGCAAGTACATGTCTCACGGCAGTAGCTGTGGATGCATGGAATGCGGCGGCGAAACTGTCCGTGGTATGGGCAGAGCGTATCAGGGTTCAACTCGTCCAGTAAAGATTAGATAGATGGCAAGACAGGATTACACTGGCGGCAACCAAGATCAGATGGACAGGCAATCTGCTGCTGCCGCCGCCGCTGGTCGTCCCGACGTAGATACTGGCTCTCAAGGAGAGGGTAGCGACAACACTATCAGAGATGACCAGTTTAGGTTGAACGGCGGTCCTAATAGCACAGTAATTACTAGAACCCCCTTACAGCAACAAAGGTTCCAAACTGGTGAAGACCGTATGGACCGTATGCGCGCCTTTGGTGTGAACGGTGATTATAGGAGAAGTCCAGAATACATCGAGTATCTTTCCACAACGGGCAGAAGTGTAAATAACCCATATGGGCCTTCAGGGATCTCAGGCATATTTGGTAAAATTGTTGGGGAAGAAAATATAAGGTCCCCAGAGAGCCTTGCGGAGCGCCAAAAGGTCTTAGATATTGGCTTTGACCGATACATGAACTTTGACCAGCTGAGCGATCTTGAGAGAAGAGTGGGGTTCGGCTCTTTGTTCGGCGGTCCAGAAGGCGAGCAATTAGCAAATGGTCAGACGGTTGCAAAGCAAGTAGCTCCTATGTCTACATCCGAGATGGGCGCTAGACTGCTTTTTGGATTGAAAACGCCCTTGGGTCCTATTTTGTCTTTGATTCCCGGCAATAATGTTAGCTATGTCTCTACAGGAAACGAGGAAGTTTACGACGTAGAACGAGACCCAAGATTTAACAAGGACCTGTCATCAGGTATTATGGGTAACATTGGCAAAATGTTTACCGGCGGCGTAGACCCGCAGGATGCTGGCCGCGCAGTTATGGACCTTAGTCGTCAGGGCCTTGCTTCTCTTACAGAGCGGTTTGGCGCTAATGACTTAGATGTTCCTGCTGGTGTGATGGACAATCTAGAAAGACCTATGGATAAATACGCAGGTCAAGGGGGCCGGGACTTGTTGGCGGCTCAGATTACCCCTGCTGTCTCTCCAATGACAGACACTATTGCGGCGGGAAACCCAACTGACGTAAGAATGAGGGCTTTATCTTCTGCTAGCAAGACAGCAGAAGAAGCAGACATATATGGGTCTCAGAGGCAAAATAGTTTAGAATCGGTGGATACTCTTAGGGGCAGCGACGACCAAGCATTCTTGTCCGAACAGTTTGGACTAACACCTTCTCAAATGATGCTAAATGCACGGGAACTTAATCAAGATGTTGGACTTCCTGGTGGCAACTTACAACTTGAGTATAACCCTGATACGAATACCAAAGGTATTCAATATAACGTACCCATAAATAGCCTGTTAAGGATGCTAGGATGAGAATAGAAATTAAACTTATACCTGACGGTATTGACCCGGCAAAAGAAATTCAAGACGGCACTCCTGTTGATAAGATGGAGGATGCATGTCCTATCGCAACACAGGATATCGAGACTAACGAAGAGAATACTCGGTTTGCAATCAAGGACAATCAATATGGTCCCGCGATTAATCCCGAAGAAAGCTGCGGCGCTTGTGCGGCGTTTAATATTAGTTCTGAAATGCAGCAATGCATGAAGGATGAATCTGGCGAAGTGGGCTATTGTCAGATGCTAAAGTTTATGTGTTCAGCATCTAACTCCTGTTCTGACTTCGCTCCCGGTGGACCGATAGAGGACATGGACGATTAATGGATGTATATCAATTTATAACACAGTATAATAAAGTCTTGCACAATCACATAGAAGACCTTAGTGTTTCTATAACCAGTGGTAGTATTTCTAGTATGGAAGACTACCGTGCGAGGGTAGGTGAAATACAGGGTGTCACCTTTGCTCTTGACGAATTGAAGGCCCTGCTCGAAAAGGCAAAATATATAGATGGCACTGATAGTACCTGAGTATATCCTCGCTCAACAGGAAGCGAAGAAAAAGGCTGAAGAAGCCGCAAAACAAAAACCCCTTTCAGAAAGAGTACCGCAGCCCACAGGATGGCGCATTCTAGTCATGCCTTATATGGGTCGGGACAAAACTGAAGGCGGAATTTATGTACCCGATGCAGCTAAAGACCGCGAGTCTCGCGCAACCGTAGTAGCTTATGTACTCAAAGTAGGCCCAGTGGCTTACAAAGATTACGATAAGTTCGGTGGCGAAGCTTGGTGTAAAGAAGGCGATTGGGTATGTATTGGAAGATACGCTGGATCTCGATTCTCTATCGAAGGTGGAGAAGTTAGAATCATTAATGATGATGAAGTCATTGCAACAATCGTTGACCCTGACGACATCAAAACGTATGGAGCCTAAAGATGACACTACCTGACGCAGAAGAAAAACAATTTGAAGGTGACGAAGACGAGGGGCAAGAGATTGAACTTGAGGCCCTTGATAACACTGTTGACACAGATGAAGTCACAGATGAAGCCGTCGAAGTAAAAAGCGAAGACGAAATCGAAGCCTACTCTAAGAGTGTTCAGCACCGTATTAGTAAGCTTACTAAGAAGTACCGTGACGAAGAAGCCCAAAGAGCGGCGGCTGTTGAGTTCGCTGAGTCAGTTAAGAAGCAGAACGATGAGCTTAAAGCCCGTCTTGATGCACTTGACCAGTCTTATGTGGGGGAGTTCGGCACACGAGTTGACTCTCAGATAGAGGCGGCGAAGCAATCTTACCAGAAAGCTTATGATGAAGGCGACTCTGAAGCTATGTTTGAAGCTCAGAAGAATCTTAGTAAGCTAGCTCTAGACCAAGCACAGCTTGAGCAGGCAAAGCGCACTCAGGAAAAGAGGTCGCAGGCCAGAGAAGTTCCGGTTGAAGCACCAAGGGCGGCCCCACAACAGGCGGCTCCCGCACAACCAGACCCAAAAGCTGAAAATTGGGCGTCAAAGAATGAGTGGTTTGGCACTGACCAGACTATGACTTATGCGGCGTTTGGCGTTCACCGTACTTTAATTGAGGAAGAAGGGTTTGACCCGCAGTCCGATGAGTACTATAATGAGCTTGACAATCGTATGCGTACTGAGTTTCCTCAGAAGTTTGGAAGCAAAACTCGCAAAGATACTGGACCCAGAGTCGCCTCTGCTGAGTCCACGGCCTCACGGTCGAAGTCACCAAAGGGACGCAGGACAGTGAAGCTGACCCCTTCGCAGATTGCAATCGCCAAGCGGCTGAATGTTCCGCTTGAAGAATACGCAAAATATGTAAAGGAGTAAGACATGACTGATTCTACAAAAAGAGCTTCACGGGACTCAGAAACTCGTGCAAAGACCACAAGGCGCAAGCCTTGGGCACCGCCTTCCAAGTTGGAGGCACCTGAAGCTCCTGCAGGCTTCAAGCACCGTTGGATAAGAACTTCCATTCGGGGCGAGGATGACACAATGAATGTATCATCTAGACTGCGGGAAGGTTGGGAGCCTGTAAGGGCTGATGAGTATCCTGAATTAGCGGGGCGTTACCCCACTATTGATTCTGGTCAGCACGAAGGCACTATCGGTGTAGGCGGTTTAATGCTTGCCCGTATCCCAGAAGAAACGGTCCAAGAACGAACTGAATATTTTCGGGAGCAGACCCGCACACAAATGGACGCCGTTGATCAGAACCTAATGAGGGAACAACATCCTTCAATGCCTATCCATAACGATAGGAAAAGTCGTGTTTCATTCGGGGGTAAAGATTAACCCCTTTAACTTACAAGGAGTAAGCAATGGCAAACTCAAATGTTGCCTTCGGCCTCAAGCCGATTAATACCGCTGGTAGCACTCCTGCTACTCAGGGTACTAATGCATATTTCATCGCAAGTGATGCAGCAGCGATCTATCAGGGTTCTCCGGTTAAATGCGTAAACGGTGGCGGTATCGCCATCGGGTCTGCATCCGGTGACACTGTAGCTCTTGTTGGTGTATTCGCTGGTTGTGAATATGTTTCATCAGTCACAGGAAAAAAAGTCTTTTCAAATACATGGCCTGGCACAGGTGCAGACACAAACTTCGATATTATCGGACATGTGTATGACAACCCGATGCAGCGCTTCCTGATTTGCACAGACGCATCTTTCACAAACGTGGCAACTGCTCGTGCAGCAATCTTCGAGAACGCTCTACTTTCAAGTGGTGCCTCTGGTAGTGCAACTTCTGGCAACTCTTCAGCAGCAATGGACATCGACGGACTTTCTTCCGCTGATACCTCTGCTCCGCTTAAGATTGTTGGTATCCAGACAGATGCCGAGAATGAAGATTACACAGCAGCCGGCCTTCCTGTAATCGTAATGATTAACAACCACGCATTGCTTCAGGCTGATTCTGAAGCAGCGACATCATAGGGAGTTAGATAATGGCTATTTCTCGCGCTCAACTCGCCAAAGAACTAGAGCCTGGTCTTAATGCTCTCTTTGGTATGGAATACAATCGCTACGAAGGTCAGCATGCAGAAATCTTCGATTCAGAGTCATCAGATCGTGCCTTTGAAGAAGAGGTGATGCTGTCAGGCTTTGGTGCCGCTCCTGTTAAACAGGAAGGTACTGGTGTATCATTTGATGATGCACAAGAAGCTTACACTGCTCGTTACAACCACGAGACAGTGGCAATGGCCTTCTCAATCACTGAAGAAGCAATTGAAGACAACTTGTACGACCGTCTAGCATCACGCTACACTCGTGCTCTTGCTCGTTCAATGGCTCACACAAAGCAGGTCAAAGCAGCTTCAATCCTGAACAACGCTTTCGCAGCAGGCGCATTTGCCGGCGGCGACACAAAGGCCCTTTGTGCTACTGATCACCCGTTAACTAACGGTGGTTCATTCGCTAACGAACCAACAACTGCAGCAGATTTGAACGAAACTTCACTTGAAGACGCTCTGATCAGCATCGCAGGGTTCACTGACGAACGCGGCCTAGTGATTGCTCTTAAGGGCATGAAGCTAATCGTACCTCGTCAGCTTCAGTTCGTTGCAGAACGCCTGCTTGTTTCTAACCTCCGTGTTGGAACAGCAGACAACGATGTGAACGCGCTTAAGTCAATGGGCATGCTTCCTGAAGGTTATGTAGTCAACGACTACCTGACTGACACAGATGCATTCTTCATTAAGACTGACGCTCCAAATGGCTTCAAGCACTTTGAGCGTATGGCTTTGTCAACAAACATGGACCCAGATTTCGATACTGGCAACATGCGTTTCAAGGCTCGTGAGCGTTACAGCTTCGGTTTCTCTGACCCACGCGCAGTATTCGGTTCACCGGGCGCAGCGTAAAGTTAGTTACATAAGTTTTAAAGGGCGGCTATTCAGTCGCCCTTTTTTATTGTATACTTAATCTACCTTGACAGCCGCACTGGGCGGCTGACACTAGCCACGACAAGGAGATTTTTCATGGCTCTTTCTACTTTCTCTGGACCAGTCCGTTCTAATAATGGCTTCCAGATTCCTGTTGTAGCAACAGCAGACCTTCCAGCTTTTGGTGATGTAGCAGTTGGTACTGTATACATGGTCAGCGACAATGGCGCTGGTAACAACGAATACTGTATCGTAATCAGCACAGGTGCCGCTTGGGTTACTGCTGTAGGTGCAGCACTTAGCTAATAGGAGGCTCTAATGGCAGGTCCAGTAAAAGCCTATTCAGCTACAACCACAGGTGATGTCGGGCCAGCACGGTCCCGGCTCCGCTCTGTTGGCTGTTATATCGCCACAGGTGTTGCGACGTTCACTCTTAAGAACGGCTCCGCTTCTGGTGACACATTGCTGACACAAACACTTTCCGCTGGTTATAACGAAGTGTACATCCCTGACGACGGTATTATTGCCACCGATGGTGTGCATGTTTCCGCTATCAGCGGCTCCACGACGCTAACCATTTTCTTGGCGTAAAGAAATGCCTGTCCACGAGATAAGATCCATAAGTCAGGTTGGAACGGTTGAGCCGTTTAACTTGCAGGTCGCTCGTGGGCAGATTCCCGGTCACGAATTAAAATTTAAGTTCGGTCACAACGCGGTGGTAGGCGACACAGAAGAGACCATCTGGGCAGAAGGCGGTCTATACGTTTACCCAACTTCAGCGACACAGATGACTGTTTCAAGCTCTAGTGCGGATGACACTGCGGCAGGCACAGGTGCGCGGACAATCAATATTGAAGGTCTTGACGCAGACTACAACGAGATCTCTGAGGATATTATCCTTAACGGTCAAAGCCCTGTTACCACTGTAAACTCTTATCTTCGCATAAATCGCGGGGCTGTCTTGACGGCAGGCTCAGGCGAAAAAAACGCAGGCATCATCCGCGCTGGAACAGGCACTGTAACATCTGGCGTTCCTGCGAATGTTTTTTTAAGTATTGACGGAGAGGGCGATAACCAGACTTTGATGTGCTTATGGACTGTTCCTGCGGGATACACGGCTTTCTTGGTGCAGACTAACGTATCAACAGGTAACGCCTCGAACACTCCAGCGCTTTTAAATACGACTATCGTAGCCCGCCCCCACGGCGGCGTGTTTAATACGGCAGAACGTATTACTTTGAAAGACGGCAACCAATTACAGGGTTATAACTTCCCGTTACGGTTTACAGAAAAAACAGACCTTGAGGTTCGCGCTAAATCAACTACTACTGTCACGTTTGACTGTTCAGCTTCTTTGGAATTTATTTATATAAAGAATGATTCGAGGTTGTAATGGCGACAAGAAAGAAGAAATCTGTTAATCTATCAGTTAAAAAGGGTGAGAAGCTTCCTGCATCTAAGGGCGCAGGTCTTACAGCCAAGGGCCGAGCTAAATATAACCGAGCCACTGGTTCAAAGTTAAAGGCTCCACAGCCCGGCGGCGGCAAGCGCAAGAAGTCTTACTGTGCTAGGTCAGCGGGTCAGATGAAGATGCACGGCGTTAGCTGTAAGAAGACACCTAAGAAGCGTATTTGCGCAGCCCGGCGGAGATGGAAATGCTAGCTCATATTGTTGTAATTTTTAGCACTGCCGCGCTTGGCGTCTTGTCTTGGATAGCTGTCAGTGTTGTTGAATTAAAAACAGACACCGCCGTTATATCTGCAAAGGTAGAAGCTAATCATAAAATGCTGACCCCTTTATGGCAAGATTTTATAAGGACACATAATAATGACAATCTCGCGTGGCTCGATAGGTAAGCAAGTGACAACAGGTGGAACAAAAAAAGATGCATGTTACAGCAAGGTTAAGCGCCGTTATAAGGTCTTCCCGTCAGCGTATGCAAGCGGGGCACTCGCAAAGTGTAGAAAAGTCGGAGCGTCCAACTGGGGTAACAGTACCACCAAGAAAGCCGCAGGCGGAACGTACAAATACCGAACAACAAAACTCTACTGATGAGAAATAATGGATCCTGTAAGCGCGATAGCATTAGCAAGTACCGCCTATAAAGCTATCCAAAAAGGATTTCAAGTAGGCAAAGACATTGAGTCTATGTCTGGGGATATAGGCAGATGGATGAGTGCGATCCAATCTGTAAAGGACGGTCACAACAAGGCCAAGGGCCGGAGGTTCGGCAGCGTAGAGGAACAGGCACTTGAGACATACGCGGCTAAGAAAAAAGCCGAGACAATGGAACAAGACCTTAGAAATTTTGTTACCGGACAATTTGGACTTACTGCGTGGCAGGATATTATTCGTATTCAGGGCCAACTTAGGACGGCTAAGATAGCTGAAACAAGGCGGAAAGCCCAGCAGGTAGAGACTATTATTACTTGGGCGTTGGCGTTGGCTATAGCTATTTTATTCTTTGGCGGAATTATCTTTGTAGCAAACGCAGTTTTATAGTGAGGAAACCAGCATGGCTGTCAGGAAAACAAAGAAGGGCTTGGCGCTTAAGCGCTGGTTTAAAGAAGAGTGGAAGGATGTGCGTACGGGGAAACCGTGTGGCAGAGGCAAGGGAAGTAAACGGGGTACTCCATATTGTCGCCCCTCTAAGCGTGTCTCCAGTAAAACCCCCAAAACCTCCAAAGAGATGACGGCTGCGGAAAAACGTAGTAGAATAGCACAGAAGAAAAAACTTGGTCAACCGGCAGGTAAGCCAAAAAGAGTTTCACCTTTGAAGAGGAAAAAGAAATGAAAGATATTCCAGCAGGAAACCCAGGTCTCGGAAGACTTCCCACTCCAGTGCGCAATAAAATGGGGTATAAAAAGTACGGCGGAGCGATGAAGAAGATGAGAAACGGCGGCGCAATGTGCTCACCTCGTAAAGAAATGGCAGGAGCTATGGAAATGCCAAGGATGAAGTGCGGCGGAACTCATAGGAATAAGTAAATGGCAACTTCAGGTTCAAGAGACTTCGACTTAGATGTCGCTGAAATAATCGAAGAGGCGTATGAAAGATGTGGCCTTGAGCTTCGTACTGGTTACGATGCGAAGACTGCCCGTCGTTCTATGAATCTTATGTTCGCAGACTGGGCCAACCGTGGCTTGAACCTGTGGACTGTAAAGCAGGGCACTCAGGCGTTGACTGCCGGCACAGCTACTTACACATTTACATCTGACTATGCAGACCTTCTTGAGGTTGTTGTTAGACGAAGCGGCGTTGATTATGAACTAAGCCGCATGTCTCGTGGCGAGTATCTCACCCTGCCAAATAAAACAACTCAAGGCCGCCCTAGTCAGTATTACTATAACAGACAGATAGCGCCGCAGATTACTTTGTGGTCTACTCCTGACAGTTCTACGGATACCTTAGTGTACTACTTTGTACAACGCATTGAAGATGTAGACACTTTAGCAAACACTACTGACGCTCCGTTCCGCTTTCTTCCTTGTATGGTAGCAGGCTTGGCTTACTATCTGTCTCTTAAACGGGCACCAGAGCGGGTTCAGATGTTAAAGACTATCTACGAAGAAGAGTTCCAACGTGCGGCGGACGAGGACGTAGATGCTGTCCCATTGAAGTTGCAGCCTAGTATTTCGTATCTCCGGGTGAACTAATGGCAAGATATGCGTCAGGGAAAAAGGCTTGGGGTTACTCAGACCGTTCTGGTTTTCGCTATCGGTTGTCAGAGATGATGACTGAGTGGAGCGGTGCCAAAGTTGGTCCTGATGAGTATGAAGCAAAACACCCACAATTAGAGCCACTTCGTCCGGGCCCTGACCCACAAGCTCTGCATGACCCACGCCCAGATCAGAGGACAGAGGTTGCTACGGAGCAGCTTTTGATTTCAAACCCGTTTCAGTCTGGAAATGCCGGGACTAACGTAATCACAGTAATTGAACCATCACATGGACGTACCTCTTCAGATACTGTAAGATTCCGCAAAGCGGTAGCATTCGACGGATTTACACAAGGGGTGTTAGAAAATGCAAGCGGTTACTCAATTACTGTTGTGGATGAAGACACATATTCTTTCACAGCATCAAGCGGAACAGCAACCTCCGGCAGTACACGAGGCGGCGGTAACTATGCGACCGTTGGTCCAGTCACGTTGGAGAATTAAATGAGCTTTACATATGCACAGCTAAAGACAGCCATACAAGATTTTGCAGAGAACGAAGAGTCCTCCTTTGTGACAAATCTCCCTGTATTTATTACTGGCTGTGAAGACCGCATCTTCACACTCGTTGACTTAGAACTGTTCCGTAAAAACGCGACTTCTGCACTGAGTGCTTCGGACCCTTATCTTTCTGTGCCAACGGACTATCTAGCCTCTTTTTCTCTTCAACTTACTTCTGCAGGTAGCAAGGATTTTCTTCTTCAGAAGGATGTAAACTTTGTTCAAGAGTACACAAATGCTGTTGGCGCGACGGGCACCCCAAAATACTATGCAGTGTTCGACATTGATAACTTTGTTCTAGGGCCAACGCCCGACAGCAACTATACAACTGAGCTTCATTATTATTATCGCCCTACCAGCATCACATCGGGTGCCGATAGTGGTACAACATGGTTGAGCGAGAATGCCCCGAACGCTCTTCTTTACGGTTCCCTTGTAGAAGCGTATACTTACATGAAGGGCGAACAAGATATGATGCAGTTGTACGAGCAACGGTTCGCGCAGGAAATACAGCGATTGAAGGACTTGGCAGAGTCCAGAGAAAACTCAGACGCATACAGACAAGGATTACCATCCAGGCCAAGGACTTAGGAGTTAAATCATGGCAACAACTAACGCAGCAACAACCTATTTAGAACATGCTATTTTGCAGTTCTTATTTAAAAACAACGCGGAGAGCTTCGCAACACTGGGTGACAGCATTTATGTTGGCCTTGCCACAGCGGTTGCAGATGCTGAAGCAGGTACGCTGACCGAAGCAACTTTTGGCAACTATGCTAGACAGCAAGTCGCTGCCTCTGCTTGGACTGTTCCAGCAGTTAGCACAGATACTCAGACAGCAACAAACTCAGCAAACATCGAGTACGCGGCGTCTTCTGGAACAAGCAACACCATCACACATGCCTTTATTGTAGACGCTTCTTCAAGCGGCAACATCCTGTTTATTGGCGCTCTTGATGCAAGTAAAACAGTTGAGACAGGCGACATATTTAGAATTAATGCTGGTAACTTATCTATTGAGTTGAAGTAATGGCCCTTATTCTTAAAGACCGTGTAAAAGAAACCTCTACCACTACTGGCACAGGCACCTATACGCTTGCCGGAGCGGTAACTGGCTTTGAATCTTTTGGGGAGGTAGGTAACGGCAACACCACCTACTACACCTGTACGGACGGCACGGACTTTGAGACAGGTATAGGCACCTATACTGCAAGTGGTACGACCTTGGCCCGTACTACCATTTTGCAGTCTAGCAACAGTGATAACGCTGTGAACTGGGGAGCGGGAACGCGCACCTTGTTTGTTACCCTTCCCGCTGAGAAGATGTCATTCAAAGACGCATCTAACAACGTCAACTTTGCTGATAATGAAAAGGCTATCTTCGGTGATGACAGTGACTTGCAGATTTATCAGGGTACTTCTCACAGCTATGTTTCAGAGCAAGGCACTGGAAGTCTAAGGCTTCTTGCTGAAAACTTTGCAGTTTTAAATGCGGCCGAAACAGAAAATATGATTTTAGC
>Ga0209534_10001821_pt1 | contig 21960 bp, 38 predicted proteins | sample COG_07_FD_184751 | JGI IMG/M metagenome (GOLD analysis project Ga0209534, IMG submission 184751) | Pelagic Microbial community sample from North Sea - COGITO 998_met_07 (SPAdes) (version 2) | ecosystem: Environmental > Aquatic > Marine > Neritic zone/Coastal water | place: Helgoland, sampling...
AACTATAATTAAATAACAAACACCACACTATGTCAAATTCAAATACATTTTCAATTACTACTCAAGTTCAATTCGATGAATGCCTTATGTGGGTCTCAGACTTATACAAGGACGTATACGGTATCAGACCGAGAGGTTATGATTTCCATAATTGGTCTTTCAAGGAATTGACTGATTTTGTAAATGATCTATCGGAAGAGAACGATAGGTTAGTAAATGATGAGAAGGCCTTTGAACAGAAGGCCCTTAAAGACGTAATGTCTGTTGGTGCAGATTGTAAGGAAACCGCATTACGCTGGTTAGATCAAGCTGATGCATATTTTATGTACGGTGACGATGAGTTCTATGAAGATCATATTGAAAAATATGGTTGGGTAGCTAGAAAGTTTGAATTTTGCTAGATATCGCGTAGTTTTTGGAAACTTTATTTAAAATTCAAGTATAAATAAAGAATAACGAATTAAATGTTCTTTACATACTGGAATTCAAATTTGGCCCGTTCGTCTAACGGTTAGGACATGCGGTTTTCATCCGTAAAATAAGAGTTCGATTCTCTTACGGGCTACAAAAGAGGGGAGTTAAACGTAAAATCCAAAGGATACTATCGACGGATAGCTTTGGTCGGGACTCTGATGCTGCGAGCGCGCTAAATGGGTGAAGCCCCTCGATTTTATTTTTTATTGGACTAGTAGCTCAGCTGGATAGAGCATCGCCCTTCTAAGGCGACGGTCGTAGGTTCGAATCCTACCTGGTTCACCACTATTAATTTCACACAAAATATAATGCCTGATTTTAAAAAGACATTGGTCTTAGATTCAAGTTATATGCCGAGAAGTATTATATCTTCAACTCGAGCCTTTGTTATTGTATATAAAGGAAACGCTGAAGTAGTATCAGAACATCCTCAGCATTTTAGATTTGTTGATGAGGACCTTAAGATTAACAAACCTTCAATTATTAGAATTCCTAAGTATATTAAAACAGGACATCACAAAGTCCCTCTAAGTAAACTAAATGTGTTCAGGCGAGACGGGAATGCATGTGTTTATTGCGGTGCAAATAAACGACAAGATCTTACAATTGATCATGTAATTCCACAAAGTAAGGGTGGTAAAAATACGTGGAATAATCTAGTAACTGCTTGTTTTAAATGTAATAATAGTAAAGGTAGTTTAGACTTAGAAGAATTTGGAGCAGAAATAGATAAACCAACTCGACCCCACTATCTAATGTTACTCAGTCGAGTCAACTATATATATAAAGAATGGAAGACATATCTTTCATTTTAAAATAAATCAATATGAACAGAGAACTATTAAATATTGAAACATCTGAATTTGATGTTAGAGATCTTACGATTGAAAGCATTAATCATCCTGTTTTTGAATATCCAACCGAGATAGATTACAGAAAGGATTTACCAACAGCATGGGATCAAGGATCAGACGGACCTTGTTCATCGTACGCCGCAGCTGCAATTAAAACTTGGCAAGAATTAAAAGACTATGGATCTACTGAAAGTCTTTCTAAATATTTCTTATATAATTTAAGAGTTAATAAACCACAGAAAGGAATGACACCTCGTCATACCATGCAACTTCTAAGAAAGTATGGAATTCCAACTGCAAAATCATATAAGAGAAGATGGAAAGACGTTGAAGATATTCCACAAGAAGTATTAGATGAAGCACTAAACCACAGAATTCTAGGGTATGCTAGAATCATGACGATCGAAGGATTAAAAAAATCAATCTATAAAAACGGACCTGCATATATTGCAATGCCAGTATTTAATGACACTGATACTTTTTGGAAAGCAAGATGGTCGGAGAATATCTTAGGAGGACATGCACTGTGTGTTGTTGGATATAATGAAACTGGTTTTATTTTAAGAAATTCATGGGGAACTCAATGGGGTAACTTTGGACATACAATATATCCATACTCAGACTGGGGATCTCACTATGAAGCCTGGACTAGTATCGATGAAAAGTCAAATACTCCTGTAATTAAAGAAAAAGATCGCTTAAATAAGAAAGAAACTAGAAAATCTATTTTTAAAAGATTTTTATCAATATTCAAGTAAACAAAATCATTAAAAATTATATAATATCTATAAAGATAAATTAGTTATGGTAGAATTAACAGAAGATAACTTACAGAAATATGTGAGTGATAATAAAAAGGTTGTAGTTCAGTTCGGCGCATCATGGTGCGGAGCATGTAAGGTAATGAAACCACAAGTAAAAAAATTAGCAGCAGCAAATGAAGGTGTTACTTTTATTTACGCAGATGCTGAAAAATTTATTGAATCAAGAGGAATTACAGTGGTAAGGAATTTACCAACATTTGCAGGTTTCGTAGATGGTAAATTAGTTGCTAAGGCAGTTGGAAGTAAGAGAGAGGCCCTATCTGAATTAGTTGATGAAATTGTAAATGCATAATTATGATTAAGACACAGACAAATGTATATGATTCTTCAACTGTAGAATCTTCAACATATATTTATGAGACAAAGCAGTTGTTTGTAAATTTTAAACATGGTTCTTATTTATATAAAGATGTTTCGGAAGTAGATTATTTAACTTTCGCAAACGACAAATCACAGGGTATTGCATTGAACAGTGTAATTAAAGGTAATTATAAATTTGAGAAGTTAGAAGATGCCGAATGATTTTGTGTATTGGGATGATATGTGGAATGAGCCATCGGTTCCGGAAAAGACTTGCTGTGGAACGTGGGATGAAATTGGAAATTGCACGTGCCAAGATACTATAACAGATTAATAACTTAAAATTAAAATATGAATTTTACTATTGCAGGAAATGAATTTCTATATAAGTATTGGAATCGCAAATTAAATAAGGCTAAGAAAAGAGTAAAACAATACGAAAATACTGTTGTTGACTTGACTAATATTTCTTTACCAACTGCATCTACTATGATTATAAAATTTATGACGACTAACAATAAAAAAAGATATGAGTTAGTTATTCAAGGTAAATTTCAAGATCTTTATAAGAAGCAAGAATCCGAAGGTAGAATTCCACCCGAGGATATTCAAATAGAACATATAATCCGTGCTAATTTCGATGAAGCATATCTAATTAACGAATAATGACATATTGGTTCAAACGCAAATATAGACAAATTAAAAGAGTATTAGATTTCTTACCTATTATATGGAAGGGATATGATTGGGACTATAACTATGCAATAGAGTTATTTAAACACCAATTGAAGAGAACAGCTAATGAGATTGAAAGCAATGGGCATCTACATGATTCAAAAAACGTTGTTAGTAGAATTAGGACGGGCGTTGAATTGATAGAAAAGGTATATGACGAAGATTATGCGTTTGAATATCTTGATATTATCGAACAAAAATACGGTAAATCCAAATTTGAATTTATTCAAATAAAAGAACTAGATCAAAACGGAGAACCACTGTACACTGTTCGCGATAAATATGAGAATAAATACACAGAATCAGAAATGTTATTAATTGATGAGGAAAGAAGATCTCTGATGCATGATTCACGTGCTAAGCAAAAAAGAGCACATAAAATTTTATGGGATTATATAGAACATAACATCCAATACTGGTGGGATTAATTTAAAGAAATGGCAAAGGGTATAATAATTGTTTCGGATCCTAATCCACATGGAGTTTCTCATAAATTGATAACCCCTACGATCAAACTCCTATATTCAAAAAGAGGACTAGATTGTAAAGTTATTGATTTATATCGGGATGAATTTAACCCAATGGCAACTGATGCTAGTGCGTCTAATTTAATAGCAAGACATTATAAACATCTCATTAAAACAACAGATCATATTCATTTTGTTACTGATGTTAATTTAGGTGGAGTTTCACCTGGATTAGAAGGGTTTTTTGATCAAGTTCTAAATAAAGGATTTGCTTATGATGTTGTTAATAATAAAACAAAAAGCAGATTACATAAAAAAGAAGTTTATTTTTATTTACATCATTCAAAGAAAATGAGAACACGTTTTAACGCAGCTTGGATGCGATTAAAGTTTAGTGTGATTCCTACAATATTTAAATCAAGTACTATTTTTCAAAGTGATTTGACTTGGGGTGACCATAAAATTAAATCTAAGAAAATCAACGGGGTCAGAAAAAAACTAATAAGTAAATTATTTGAAAATAAATAGCTTTAGATTTTTTTATACCAAATAAAAGTGTTATATTTACTATATAATAAAAACAACATCATATGCGAACAGACTTTCAATTAATTCAAGATTTCATTGAAGCTTCAAACTCTTCAAACTCAAACACAGAAAAACTAGAAGTACTAAAAACATATACAAAATATGATGTAGTTCGTAAAGCTCTATTATATACATATGATCCTTATAAGCAATACTATGTAACTTCAAAGAACTGTAAAAAGAAGAGTGACCTTCTTGGTCATCCAAATACTTATGGAGATTTCTTTGGTTTACTTGACGATTTAAATAATCGAGTAACAACAGGTCACAATTCAATTGCAAACGTAAACAGGTTCGTATTAGAAAATAAGGAATACGAGGACATCATTTGGAATATTATTGATGGAAACCTCAAAACCAGAACAACAGCGACTACAATTAACAAAGCATGTCCAGGATTAATTCCAACATTCGATGTTGCATTAGCAGATACTTACAATGATAAAACTAAAAAGAAAGTAAACTGGGACGACGGTTGGTATGTTAGCCGCAAATTAGACGGAGTAAGATGTATTTGTATTATTGATGGTAACAGCGATGCTAAGTTTTATTCACGTGCAGGTAATGAATTTAAAACTTTAGGTAAAATTGCCCAAGTGATTAAAGATTCGGGCGCAAAGAATGTAGTATTAGATGGAGAAATTTGTATCTTAAATAAAAAAGGAGATGAAGATTTCCAAAGTATTATTAAAGAAATTGGTCGAAAAAACCACACTATTGAATTTCCTAGATTAATTGCATTTGATATTCTAACACCAGATAATTTTAACTCTGGAACATCAAGAAATTTATTAAGTAAAAGATATGAGGCATTAGATGCGTTCATGGATATTTACATGAAATATTTCAACAACTATGTAACCATGACTCGCCAAGAAATTGTAGAAGATGATCAGCAATTAGAAGATCAAATCGCAAAGGCAAATAAACATGGATGGGAAGGTTTAATGATTCGTAAGAATGAAGTCTATAAAGGTAAAAGATCTTCGGACATTTTAAAGATTAAATCTTTTACAGACGCCGAATATGTAGTGGTTGATGTTGAAAATTCAATCAACAGAGTAATCGTTGAAGGTAAAGAGGTTGAAGAGGAAATGCTAAAGAATGTTATCATTGAACATAAAGGATGTAGAGTTCAAGTTGGTAGCGGATTCTCTCAAGAGCAACGTAGAAAATACTTTGAAAATCCTGAAGAGATTATTGGTAAAACTATCACAGTTCAATATTTTGAAGAAACTGAAAACTTACAGGGAGGATATTCATTACGCTTTCCGGTGATCAAGGCAATTTACGAAACAAATAGAAATTTCTAAATATAATTAATATGAATTTAGTATTAGGTGATGGTTTATTAGGAAGTGCTGTGATTGGTGCCAGCGGATGGCAATATATCTCAAGAAGCGACCACGGTTTCGATATCAATAAGAAATCTACATGGAAGGGAAATATACCAAATGGATTAAGTTGCATTGTAAATCTAATAGCAAATACAGACACATACAGTACTGATATTAATGCGATGTTTGAAACCAATTATCGGGCAGTAATTAGCTTAGTAGATTATTGCAATAAAAAAGATATTAAATTGGTACACTTCTCGACAGATTATGTTTATGAGAATTCTAAATCTGGTGCAAAAGAAACTGATAAGACCACTCCTACTACACCATACGCAATGTCTAAGGTACTTGCAGACGAATATATAATGAAACACTCTAATGATTATTTAATTCTTAGAGGGGCTCAGAAGGAAGATCCATTCCCATATGAGAGTGCTTTCACAAATGTGTATGGAAACTTTGATTATCCAGATGTGATTGCTGAAATTGTAGTAAATATGGTACGAAGCGGAGCTACTGGATTATATAATATTGGAACTCCAAATAAATCTATGTTTGATTTAGCGAAAATAACAAAACCAGAGGTAAAGGAATCTTTAGCACCAGATCATTTTCCGAAGGATGTTACAATGAATCTATCTAAAATGGAAAAACACTTAGAACAATGGCAAGAGCAAGAATAACAGTATGTAGCGGATGTCTTAATGATTTTCCAGATAATGATTTATACACAGTAACTAGAGAGATGCACCGAGGTCATCCAGATAAAGGTCACTATAGAACTCCTTATTGTGAAAAATGTATTAAGGATAAAGATTCTTACCACGAAATTTCACAACAACCTAAGAACAAAACAAAAAAGAAGAAATAAATGATTAATCCAGAAATAAACGTAGCGGCGACATCCCTCACGCCAACATACAATACCGCAGCGGAATTCCCACACATTGTATTTAATGATTTTATAAATAAAACTATATTAGATGATGTTGCAGGAGAAGCCAAGTTTCTAGTGAATGAAGAAGACGCAGAAACAAGTGAATGGCGAATGGGATCAAAGCAATGGAACGATGCAATCGACCACAATGATCAGGTATTCAAGAGAGGTATTAGAGATCTTGAAAAAATGCCATTCTATATGAACTTGTTGTGTAGGTATTTTAATAGTGATGAATTTATGGAATTTATGCGCCAGTTAACCGGGATTGAAGATTTATCACCAGACTGGGGATTAGAAGGTGGAGGATTTCATGTCACATATCCAGGTGGACTCTTAAATATTCACCATGATTTTAACTATAAAGATGATATTGCTCCTGTGAGAATGTATCGTAAAGTTAACCTATTGATATACTTAAACGAAGAGTGGGAAGATGATTGGCAAGGAGCACTTGAGCTTTGGAAATCAGATTTGACAGAAGATTTTAAGACACTGCAACCTAAATACGGTAGAGCTATTATATTTAATATTGAAGATGCACCGCATGGACACCCAGAACCTCTGATGTGCCCTCCTGGAGAAAGCCGAAGAAGTCTTGCATTTTACTACTATAGTCAAACTCCACCAAATAATAGACTGTACGATCGAGCACACTGGAAACATGGCCAAGAATTAATATAAAAAAAATGAAACTATTTTATTTAATCGAATATAAACCTAGAACTAAAAATTTAAATTATGATTCAAGAATTAATTAACTCGTTAGAGGAAGTAATCGCGGAAGTTGGAACAGATGTTGCAAAATTCGACGAAAAAGGAAATAAAGCAGCTGGAACAAGAGTTCGTAAAGCAATGCAAACAGTTAAAGCACTTGCACAAGATGTAAGAGTCGCAGTTTCTGAAGCAAACAAAGCTTAATTTTTTAACACTTAAGATTGCAAAAGACCAGATTGACTTCTGGTCTTTTTTTGTTTTGGAATGGAAACAAATATTGATAACGATATATAATGTATATGAAAAAATTCTTAAATAGATTTAGTACAGAAGAAAAAGTAAGTATAATATTAAAAACGCTAGCAATAGGTGTTTTAGCAATGTTAATGCTCGGTTGCAAGTCTTTAGACTTTAGATTAAGAACTATGCAAGTTCAATCAAGATATCAGCAACCTGTTGAAACTCAAACTACGGTTATTAGAACAACACATCAGACGTTTTCAGAATTAGATCCATGGGATTTAGGATTATCGTTTGGAGGAAATTGGGTTCACTGTAGAACGCACGGATTTCATGATTTAAATGACTGGACTGATTTTAGTTTCTCTCCTTATTTCTGTAGACCATCACATGGTTTTTTATCAGGTTCAATGTGGAATTCAAATTGGGGAGGCATGAATCAATGGAATCCTAGATTTAATTACTTGGGATATACTCCATATAGATGGTCTCCGTTTGGATATGATAGATGGGGATATAACAACTGGATGGGTAATGTTTATTATGGCAATGGATGGAATAACTATTATGTACCATACCGTTGGAGAAGATCTAATATAAATGGTAGAAGAGGTAATGTTTCACCTAGATCGAGATCAACTAGAGTTATTAGAACTAGACCTACAAGAACTCGAACGCTACCGAACAATGTTAGACCAACTAGGACACCAGTTCCAAATAATGTAAGAACTATTAGAACACCTATCAGAAGATCTGACGTAAAACCGCCAATAAGAACAAATACAAGACCGGTTAATAATATTCCAAATAATGTTAGACCAGTTAGAACAAATACAAGACCAACAAGATCAAATACAAGAACACAAAAATCAACCGGAAACAAACGTAAAAATGGAAGAAATTAAAATACCAAAGATAATCCACCAAATTTGGTTAGGTGTAGGAGAAATGCCAGAACACTGTAAGCAATTTGTTCGCGAAATGAAAGAAATGCACCCAGAATGGGAACACCATTTATGGGGAAACGAAGTATTTACAGAAGTATATAAAGATGATCCATTCCTGCAAAACTATGTTAAGAATCCTGAAATATACAAATGGGCATTTATTGCTGACAGAATTAGAATGCTACTGTTAAGAGACTATGGTGGAATTTACTGTGATGTTGATGCAAAACCTATTAGACCATTTGATGTTGTTAGAGACAAATTGCTACCGACACACACATTTATGACTGGTCTTAAACCAACTCAGTCTAATAACACTCTATTTGATTGTACTGTGTATGGATCTGCGCCAGGATCTAGAACCGTTATGGAAATACTATCAGTTTACAAGAGCTTAACATGGGCACATGGATGTAAAACATTCTCAGATAAGATCATTCAAATAATGGAACCAGATATCGCTTGTTTCGGTTATGAGTATTTTTATAACTGGGAAGTTAATAGTAAAACAGTAGTACTACATGATGTTGAAGATACTAGAATGTTCTCATGGGTTGATGGAAAGCAACACACTAAGGATTGGTAAATCACTATTGAAACTAATTTAGTTTTATTGATATAACATATATAATTTTTAAATAGTATTATGAAGAAAATAGGTATTATTGGACAGGGTTTTGTTGGAGGAGCAATCAAACAAGGCTTTAAAGAACATTATGAATTATTTTTATATGACAAGTATGATGATAGAAAGTCAAACACTGATCTAGAAGGTGTTGTAAAAAACGCAGATATTATTTTTGTATGTGTTCCAACTCCAATGGACGCTAGAACAGGTGAAGCTTCAATTTCAATTGTGGAAGAAGTAATACTTGAAATTGATGAATTAGCTGCCGATGTAGGTTCTAATCCAACTTTAATTATTAAATCAACAGTGCCGCCAGGTACTACTGAATATCTTAATGGTATTGTTTCTTATAGTGAAATTATATTCAATCCTGAATTCTTAACTGAAGCGAATGCTGTTAATGATTTTAAAAATCAAAATAGAATTATTATAGGAACTTGTGATAGTTATCCAGCTGAGAATGTTGTTGATGTATTTAGAAAAGTATTTCCAAACGCATTAATCCCAGTTGTTAATTCTAAAGAGGCTGAAATGTGTAAATATATTACTAACACATTCCTTTCTGTTAAAGTTAGTTTTGCAAATGAAATATATGATATTTGTGAAGATAATGATATTAATTATGATGTCGCTAAAGACCTTGCAATACTAGATCCAAGATTAGGTAATTCACATTGGATGGTTCCAGGACCTGATGGTGATAGAGGATTCGGAGGACATTGTTTTCCAAAAGATCTAAATGCAATTTGCTATATTGCTGGACAAACCGATGTAGAAGTTGATGTGTTAAAGGCAACATTAAAAACCAATGATCGTGTTCGAGAAGATCGCGATTGGGAAGCTCAAGAAGGTAGGGCAATTATAAACTCAGACACAACAAAATCAAATAAAGTTAAATCTTTTCTTAGTAGTTTGTTTGCATAATAAACAAAGTGTAAAAACAGTGTATAAATAATATGAAGAAAGTATTCACATATTGGCCTAATTTCTTTAAAGAAGCATGGTTTACGGTAAAGTATTATAGAGCTGTAAAATCGATTAAGGCAGAATTAGAAGAGGCAGGCCTTCGAGTAGATTGGATTGGCAGAATCTATACAATCATTAATCTAAAAGAAGAATTCCTAGAACAACCTGAGTTAGTTCAACAATCATTTGTATTCCAACAATTAGGACCTATTAATAAGATCTTAGTAAAGCATGGTCTATCAAATGACGCATATCCTGAAATAAGCAGAATTACGCCAGAATCTTACTTGGTGGTACTTTACCCGGAAAACGACGACTTTAACATTTATTCTTTTATTAGAAATATCTTATTTGCCGGTCTAGTTGCAGGAACAGTCGCTGGCATTGTGTATCTTGTTAAACTTTTTGTTTAATGGAATCTATTGTACGTGTTGAAAAGCACGGCCTTAGGCACTACCAAGTGACCGCAGAGGACGGAACTATTATTGGAACTTATCCATCAATCACAACAGTACTTGGAGAAACTAGCGACAAAACCGCAGGTTTAGCAAAGTGGAGAAAAAGAGTTGGAGAAGCCGAAGCAAAAAGAATTAGCGAGCTTTCAATGAACCGAGGAACTATCATGCATCGCCTGGTAGAACTATATAAAGCAACTGAAGGAACTAAACAAGAAAGATTAGAAGAGCTTAGAACACAGGCCTCAACTGATGAGGAAGTAAATCAATACTCCAACGAAGAAAATGGAGCAATATGGTTAGCAAGTGGTTGGGAAATGTTTATGAAGTTCTATTTTAATTCCAGTCAATTTTTCGATAGGGTTAAAAAAGTTATTGCTGCAGAGAATTTCTTATGGTCTAAACAAGGATATGCAGGTACCGTTGATAATATTTCAGAAATGACAGACGGTAGTGTATTAGTAATTGACTACAAAAATTCAAGAAGAGCAAAAAGAGAAGAATGGGTACAAGATTATTTTGTACAGGGATCTTCATACTTTATCGCGTATTGGGAAAGAAGTGGTCAAAAACCAGATGGCGTTGAGATTTGGATTGCAAACGAAGAAGATTCGATTCCACAGATATTTAAATTAACAGTTGATGATATTAAATACTACTTTAAAGAATTTCAAAGAAGATTAAAACTATTTAAAGAAAAATACCCAGATGAGAAATAAAGCGGAAGATGCATGGCAGATCCTTAGGATCCAGGGTGAATTTACAAAGGGATTTGATACATTTAATGAATTAGGACCGTGTGTTTCTGTGTTTGGAAGTGCAAGAACTCTTTCAACAAATCCAGTATATAAAGAGGCAGAAAAAACTGGCAAATTATTAACAGAGGCTGGGTTTGGAGTTATTACAGGTGGAGGTCCAGGAATTATGGAAGCTGCTAACAAAGGAGCACATGATGCTGGTGGAAAATCTATCGGAGTCGGTATTGAATTACCATTCGAAGCAAGCATGAATGAATACGTAGATTTAGGAGTTGAGAACAGATATTTCTTTACTCGCAAGGTGATGTTCCTTAAATACTCACAGGCATTTGTGATATTTCCAGGCGGCGTCGGCACTTTAGATGAGTTATTTGAGGCCATCACTCTTGCACAATGTGGACATAATGTAAAATATCCAATCGTTCTTGTAGGTACAAAATACTGGGAAGGATTAGTAGATTGGATGCAAAATACACTATGGGAACATGGTGCAATCAGCCAAAAAGACTTTGATCTTTTCAGAGTTGTAGATACAGCAGAAGAAGCAGTCGCAAAGATTACAGAATATCATAACAAATACAAAACAACAGATACAAATTTTTAATATGAAGAAAAATAAGAAGTTTTTATATGATTATTTAAATGCATTTGCACCAGTAGGACAGGAAACTGAAGGGCAAGACATTTGGAAAAAATATGTAAAACCATACGTTGATGAAGTATATACTGATGCTTATGGAACTGCAGTCGCTACAAAATATTGTCAGATAAATAACCACTCGGCATTAGACGTTGTTATTGAAGCACACTGTGATGAAATTGCTTGGATTATTACCAATATCGAAAGCGATGGAATGATCAGGGTTAAAAGACACGGTGGTAGTGATAATATGATTGCACCCTCAAAAACTGTAGTTATCCATACACACAATGGAGAAACTGTTCGTGGAGTATTCGGATGGCCAGCAATTCACACCCGAAAAGCATACGTTGAAAAAGGATACGAACAAGAAGAACTTTGGGTAGATACCGGATTAAAAGATCTTAAGGCGGTTAATAAAGCTGGAGTTGAGGTTGGAAACCTAATTACATTCGACGATCAATTAGAAGAGATGGGAGACTATTATGTAGGTCGATCATTAGATAATAAGATTGGTGGATATATCATCGCTGAGGCCCTCAGGAAGATCGTAGAAGAAGGAATTGAATTACCTTTTAATTTACATGTCGTAAATTCGGTTCAAGAAGAGGTTGGTCTACATGGCGCTAAGAGAATTGCTAAATACTTACAAGCAGATCTAGCGCTAGTTCATGATGTATGTCATAACACGAATACTCCTAAGATTGATAAAGCAAAGGATGGAGATAATAAGGGTGGATTAGGACCTTGTATTGAATATACTTCACAAAACCACAGAGGTATTAATAAGATGCTAAGAGAGGTTGCAGGTAAAAATAATGTACCAGTTCAATTAACAGTCGGTTCAATGGGTAATGATACCGTTGCGTTCTTTATGGAGAATACACCAACTGCAATTTTAGCGACTCCATTAAAATATATGCACACAACTGTTGAATCAGCTCATAAAAAAGATGTAAAAGCTTGCATTAAATTATTCGTTGAATTCTTAAAGGAATTAACTCCAGAAAAGATTAATAAATTTAACAATAAATGACAGGGGAACAAATTGATAGAATCATAGAAATGGCTTGGGAAGATAGAAGACTATGAAAGAATTAAAAATTACAGAATTTAAAGAATGGAAGTATAAACCTCTCACCATAGGATTGTGGAGACCATATCAAGTTGAGGTTGGATTTATAGAAGATTATATAAAAAGAAGTGGATACGAAAATGAAATACTCATTTTTTGATATGGTCTTTACATTTATAACAATTAAAAATAGATATATAAATAACGTAAAACTTAAATAAATATTATAATTATGAATAAATTTAATGAATTTTTTGCAAAACACGGATCTAAGGTAATTACTATCTTATTAGTATTAGTATACTTTAAATCATGTGGAGTTGATTCAGAAGTTGAAAGAATCAAAAAAGACCAAAGAGTATTAGTTGCAGAAGTAGATTCACTACAATCTCAATTAAACAATACAATTATCACTGAAGATAGAATGATTGAATTAATCAAAACGGTTCCAGCTTGGAAAACTTTAAGAATTGAAGAGATTTCAGATAAAGAACGTATTTCAATCAACGCGTTAGAAGAAAAAGAATAAACAATTATGAACAAGAATAAATTAGTTAATGGTTTCATTATCGGAACCTTTGTGTCTCTATACATTTTAGTGAGTATTGTGTCAACAATCCACGTTATAGACTTTTTTGAATTATCAAACCCATACTGGTTAGCAGTAACTTTAGCAATTGGTTTTGAATTAGGAGCAGCAGCTTCGTTAGCAGCATTAATAACTTTAGATAAAATGAATAAGTCCCTAGTATGGGCCCTATTTATCACGATAACTGCAATGCAGATGCAAGGTAACATGTACTACGCATTTATTAACTTAGAGGATTATATGGGATGGGTTGAATTATTTAACCTATTAGAATGGGAACCTTTAGCGCAGAAAAGATTATTAGCTGCAGTATCTGGGGCAATCTTACCACTAGTTGCTTTAGGATTTATTAAATCATTAGTAGATTATGTTAAGCCAGAATCTGAGGTTGGGGAATTATCTCCAACTAATCTAGAAGAAGCTACGTCTGATATTAATGTTGCCGCTGAGAAAAAAAAAGTGAATTAGTAGGGGATTCTTTAGATAGGCCGGTTAAATATCCTAATGTCGTATCTGGTAAATCCGTTTTAGGTGCAGATGAGGATGAAATTCAAGAATGGACTAAATTAGCAAATGAGATTAATTCTCCACTTGATATACTAGAAGACGAAGAAGAGGACGAGTGGGAAGATGAATTAGATCCTCCAAACGAGGCGCTAGTTGAAGCGGCTGAAAAATACAAAGAGGAAGTTAAGCCTACCGGTTTAACAGCTCAAGTTAAAGAAGCTAGAACTGTCGTACCTAGAAGAAAGAGAATAACTATGCCAGATAACGGATTACCTGGAATAGTACGTAGAACTGACAAAACACAACCTGGTGAAATTTAGTCTAGAAAGACCTTACATAACAAAAAAGATAGAGGCAAGCGCATTTAAAACTGTACTTGCCTCTACTTATCATACTGCATATCGACTTTATTTAATTACTAATGGAATTAAAGAAGTTCAGTCTTTTTATGAAAATGAAAACAAAGACTATCATGTAATTGCAAGTATAAAAACATCAGCGGCACTTGCAGGTGAAGCCAGAGCACAGGCATGGAATGTTACACACCTACAACCTCTACTAAAAATGAAACCTAGATATATTTTAAGATGTCGGGTTACAAATAAACAATCTAACAAAGTAATCTATAGGAGTGAGATTATTACAATCAAACCTCAAACAATATTTAACCAAGTTCAAGATTGTATTAATGATTTAGAAAAAATATTGAATAATTAATAAACTTTTTAAAAAACACGGATATAATATTCGTATTAGTTAACAAATATAAATTTAAAACAAAAATTATGTCACTAGAAAACACAGCAACTGCTGAAACTCAAGAAACTGCTGAACAACTTTCACCAGTATTTGAAGAAATTACAAACATCGACGAGACTACTGCAGTTAACGTATTGATCCAAGCGGCTCAATTAGCTCAGAACTCTGGAAGATTAAGTGTAAGAGATTCTGTCTTATTGGCAAAGTCAATCGACACATTGCGCCCAGGTACTATTTAATATAGCACTCAAGCAAAAAAACAAAGGCTCTAATTTTTATTAGGGCCTTTTTTATTTATAAGCATGAAACACAGATATATATATTTTATAGTGCAATTATAAACATAATTCATATCATTATGAAACAACTTTTAGATAAATTTTGTAACTTATTTCCTAAAATTGAATTTGAAATAATAGAAAAGGAAATCAAGTCTAATAAAATTTCAATAGAATCAGCATGCGCCGGTGAAAAAGAGATTAAGAGAATGTTGAACACCGCGAAGCGAGATCTTGCAAAATTCAAAAAACTACACAAGGCTGGAAAAGTAAGTATTGAAGAAGTCTTCGATCATGAATGGAGAGTACATGAACTAGAAGAACAGTTAATTAGATTTCAAGATGATACTTTAGACACAGACAACGATATTTTTAATATTTGAAACAATCTGTAATATTATTATATAAATTTTATATAATTTTAAATAAATAATATGACACCAATATTAATCGTTAGAATGCCATATGAGAGGACTGAAGATGAGGTTTCAAACATATTCTTAGACTTCCAGGAGTCACCAATCATGGATGACTATAATTTACTTGTTCTTAAAAACTATACACCAGGAGAAACTGAGATACAGTTTGAGTGTATCAATAGTCCACATACTGAAATCGAGTTTGAAGAGTTAAAATATAAGTTATTAAAGGAAATGGAGAGCAATCAAGTATCTCGACAAACAAATTAGAATAAAGAATGAAAACGCCTATTATTAAATATAGTGATAGATTCCTAAATAGTATCAGTTGGTTTATGAAAATTGGTGGAATAACCTTATGGCCTTTTGTTGTGTTAAGGGAAAGACATAATAAAAACAAATGGGCCAGAGAAGGGGCTAAAAGAATAATTAATCACGAATCCATTCACATTAAACAACAACAGGAATTACTAATTATTCCATTTTATATATGGTATATCACTGAATGGTTTATTAAACTATTCTTTTATGGAAAGAAAGCTTACTATAATATCTCTTTTGAAAGAGAAGCGTACGCAAATGAAAATGACTATGAATACCTTAAGAACCGAAGATTTTGGGCTTGGTTAAAATATCTATAATGGATCCAGAAGAACTAGAAAGAATGTATATTGATCTAATTAACCCTAGGGTTTTAATAGAACACTTTGAAGATGAAGATGATTTTATTGACTGGTTAAGAATAGGTACAGTAGAAGAAATGGGATGGGCCCTTAAGGCCTTTGAGAAAGAAGAATTATATACATATTGTGCTATCATCAAAAGAGAGATGGAAGATCCTAACAACTTATAGAAAATGAATAGAATTGAAGAACAATACCGAGCACTGCTTGGAACCCTATTAGAAAATTCAACAGAAAAAGAAGATCGTACCGGAACAGGTACACTTTCAGTATTTGGTCGTCAGATCAGACATAGCATGAAGGATGGATTTCCTTTACTAACCACGAAGAAGATGGCAGTCAAAACAATGATGACTGAATTGAAATGGTTCTTAAAAGGAGATACCAACATCAAGTACTTAGTTGATAATGGCTGTAATATTTGGAATGGTGATGCTTATAAGAAATACGCAGAACAATTTGTTCCCGGTTGGCGCGGTCCTCGATATACTCAAGAACAGTTTATCGACTTAATTAAAACTAATGAAGCTTTTGCTAGAGATTGGGGTGAGTTAGGTCCAATCTATGGTAAACAGTGGAGAGATTGGGACGGCAGACAAGAACGAGATGGTTCCTATGACATGAGCCTCGACCAAATTGCCAACCTAATATTTAAATTAAAAAGACATCCAGATTCACGTAGACTTATGGTCAGCGCGTGGAATGTTGGAGAACTTTCAGAGATGACACTCCCACCTTGTCATTATGGATTTCAAATGTACACAAGGGAGTTAACCTTTCATGAGAGATGGTTCCTATATTCTGATAAACCATACGATGGCAATGGATTAGGTATGATAAATGCATTAGATTTTATGGATGATGAAGGTATACCAACTAGATCAATCTCACTAATGTGGAACCAAAGATCTGTAGATACTTTCTTAGGACTTCCATTTAATATTGCGAGCTATGCTGCACTTCTTTGTTTAATCGCAGAAGAGGTTAATATGATTCCAGATCAATTAATTGGAAACTTAGGTGATGTTCATTTATATTCTAACCACGTAGATCAAGCAAGAGAACAAGTCTCTAGAGAAATGTATGATTTACCAACTGTGGAATTTAGCAACGTGAGTTTATTAGATGGTGAATTTGATTACGAAGTTAAAGATTATAAATTCCACCCTAGTATTAAAGCACCTTTAAGCAATTAAGATATGGATTTAAATCATGTGTTTAGAACAGGTAAATACGCTGGCAAAACAGTAGGTTACGTTTATTCTAGAGATAATCGTTATTTTAACTGGGTTGCTGAAAACCGACCTGAGATGTTAAAGAGCCATAAGAAAAAACCAGAACCTATTGTAAATAAACCTTATGAGAAGCCTGTTTATGTGGATCCACCTGAAGTTGCAGAAAATCCTAAGTACGTAATCAAACCAGCTTCGGTTAATGAGGCCTTTGATCTGTGATATATAAGACATGGAATCTAACAAGAAAATAGAAGAGTCTAAGACAATCGGAAATAAGATTGTAAAACCTAATCAAGAGATTAATGCGACCCAACCGGGTGTCGAAGAGGATGCTAGACTAAATAAAATCAGAAGATTTAAAGGAACTATAAAAGATTATAAATCATATTGGGATGATAGAATCAATAAAGGAAATAGTTGAAAAATTACTAGGAGAATGGGGATGGCTTATTGTTGCGGCTGTTGTTTCTATTGCGTTTAAAGATTCTATCGCTAAACTTTATAGTGGAGCAATGTTCTTGTATGGTAATGATTTTAATGTAGATGATATTGTCTGGATTAATGGAACTAAAAAGGCAAGAATAGTTAGACAATCAGTTTATCGTACTACTTTTTATTTATATGACCACGAAAGAAAGTTCATCGTACCTAACGATAGAATATGGAGTTTAAATCTTGAAAAAGATTTGGAAATTAGTTCAAATAATCACAAAAATCAATAAACTTTTTTAGAAATTTGAATATATATTTTATATAGAATAAATCTATAATAAAAAATATTTATATCTCATGGATTTCATCAACGAAGTAGATCCAGCTTCGCTAGATGGACAAAACGAAAAATTATCTGTTAATAAATCCCTTTCAGTGGAAGATATGATTGACTTCAATTCAATTATGTTTGCAAACTTAGATGAAAGAGATGAAGAGTCTGATGACTATTACTTGTTCCAATTTGGCGTCGGTGGACCGGCCTAAAACTATTAAGAGAGTGTAATTGTGAAATATTACACTTTTTTTTTGAATATATAATATATAGATAATCTATAAAATTAAAAATAAACTTTATTAAGTATGAAATTAATATTAGGATTAGTGGTACTAGCGATAGTTGCATTTATCATTAAAAAGAGAGTAAGTAAAAAAGAAAGTGCAGTAAATCCTACAAACAACACAAGCCCAGCGAGTGGTTCAGGATCAGGAATTGGTTCAGGAGGTTCTAGTGATGGAATTATTACTAACCCAAACAACACAATCCCAGCAAGTGGATCAGGCTCTGGATCAGGCTCTGGTTCGGGAATTGGTTCAGGAGGTTCTAGTGATGGAATCAAAGGATATCAAGGACCAAAGGTTGGTTCGGGTTCAGGAAGTGGAACTGGCACAGGAGATAAAGGAAATAAAGGGTCTGGCTTATTATATTCAGATGGAAGTGAAGGACCTTTTATAAAGGATGATTCACCATCAAATCAAATTAAAGATCAACTTAAGTAAATTTAAAATTTATTGAAAATAAAAGCCCAAACATTTTTTTGTTTGGGTTTTTTTGTTTATATTAGTACTATAATTAAACGATAACATATGAAAAGAGTTAAACTTTTAATTCCATTTATAATATTGCCACTTATGGGAAATAACAATATTGAATCTGAAGATGAAATTATTGATAGCTCATATCAAATAAACGAAGCTAAGGAGGTTATTTATATAGCCCCTAAAAAGATTAAAAAAGTAGATGTTGAAAATGATTTAATTCCTGCTATGATTCAAGTGGAGTCAATGGGAAATGACTCAGCAATTGGAGACAGGCACTTAGTCGGTAATGAGGCAGTCGGTGCCCTGCAGATCAGACCTATTATGGTAAGAGAAGTTAATCGAATTTTAAAACTACAAAAATCAGAGAAAAGATTTAAAAGAAAGGATCGATTTAGTCGAGAAAAATCAATTGAAATGTTTTTAATCTGGAAAAACTACCACCACCCGGATGGAGGATTTGAAACAATCACAAGAAATTGGAATGGAGGTCCTCGAGGATATAAAAATCCAAAGACTGAACACTATTGGGTAAAAATTCAAAAAGAGCTAAATAATATGTAATTAAATTAAATCAAGTCTATTTATCAAGATATATAGAATAGACAAAAAAGATTAATTTAATAGAATGCAGCACGAAAAATCACCTAAAGAACTTATTGAAGAATTATATGAGCTTTTTTCTACATTCAAGGGTAGAATGGAAGATCCTAATTTTATTCAAATTGAGAATACTTTAAATCAGTTAGTAGAAAATCAAAATGACATGAAAAGGGAAATTAAGGAGATGAAAAGACAACTCTTAAGTCCTTTTGATGGTGTTATCGTTGAGACAAAAAAGAATACTGAAGCTAGGTTAGCCGATGAGGCTGAATTAGAACAAAGCAAAAAAATACTTGAAGAGCATAAAGAACTTATGAGATTCAAATCAAGTTTTGTAAAATTTGGTTGGGCATTTCTAACTGGTCTTGGTGGTCTTATTGTTGTTTTGTTAACACAGGCCTTAGATCTATTCAAAAAAATAGGAGGATAGATGATAACAGACATACTTACTTTAAAATTAATTTCAGCAAAACTACACCAATTTAAAAATTTAAATCTAGGTAGTGAAATCTCTAGTATATTAATTGAGACTAAGAATAATGAAACAGATGTTGTTACTTCAAGTACATATTCTCTAACACAATTAGATGCTCTTATTGGTACTTTTCCAGCAGAACCGGATTGGAACAATATACAGTGTTTTAATCTACAGTTGCATTTCTTAAAAAGATTTACAATGACGTCACCAAACACATCAACTACGCCAATACAGTATGAGCCGAATACTAGGAAATATACAACAACATCGCAAAATGTTCAGAGGGCATCTATGGATGCACTCAATGTAGGTAGCGACTCATACTTATACAAATACAATGAAATATTGTCAGTTTGGCATAAACTAGAATTAGATGAATACATAATAACACAAAGACAATATATTGATTGTGGTTATATTGAAGTATATTTTATTAATACAATTAATTACTTAATAGAGCTTTACAAGAATAAAAGATATAAAAATAATTAAAACATATAATGCAAGATCCACTAAACACATCTGGCGAACAGTATAAATCAGAGGATGGTCAATATCAGCCGCAGTATCCAAATGAAGGGGACAGGTTAGGACCATTAACTCATGACGAAATGGATTATAACTTAGACCTAATTGGTCAGGTTATAAAAGGATATCGTGTTATGGGAACTGGCCCTAACGGATCTTTAGATCTGGTAAACGATTTAGATAAAGTTTTAAAATTATATTTAGTTAATGCAAACGACACAGGTTTATTAGAAGCTGGCGCTGAAGCTGGCGATTATGTTTGGATTCCTACTACCGGGGCCACTGGTGGAACTGGAGATCAAGGACCTATTGGTCCACAAGGTTTTCAAGGAGATCAGGGAGATACAGGTTCTCAAGGAAGTGATGGTTTAGTAGGAGATCAAGGTTTTCAAGGAGATCAAGGAAGTGATGGTTTAACAGGAGATCAAGGTTTTCAAGGAATTGATGGAACTCAAGGAGATCAAGGAGAACAAGGATTAACAGGACCTCAGGGTTTTAAAGGAGATACGGGATTAAAAGGAGACCAGGGAGATACTGGAACACAAGGTTTTCAAGGATTAGATGGTCTTAAAGGAGATCAAGGAGATACAGGAGCACAGGGTCTTAAGGGAGATATTGGAGATCAAGGATTAAAAGGAGATATTGGAACTCAAGGAGACCAAGGATTAAAAGGAGATCAAGGATTAAAAGGAGATCAAGGTATCCAAGGAGACCAAGGATTAAAAGGAGATCAAGGAGATATAGGAGCACAGGGTATCCAAGGAGACCAAGGATTAAAAGGAGATCAAGGTATCCAAGGAGATCAAGGTATCCAAGGAGATCAAGGATTAAAAGGAGACCAAGGAGATACTGGAGCACAAGGTATCCAAGGAGACCAAGGATTAAAAGGAGATCAAGGAGATATAGGAGCACAAGGTATCCAAGGAGATCAAGGATTAAAAGGAGATCAAGGAATCCAAGGAGACCAAGGATTAAAAGGAGATCAAGGAGATATAGGAGCACAAGGTATCCAAGGAGATCAAGGATTAAAAGGAGATCAAGGTATCCAAGGAGACCAAGGAGATATAGGAGCACAAGGTATCCAAGGAGACCAAGGATTAAAAGGAGACCAAGGTTTTCAAGGAGATCAAGGATTAAAAGGAGACCAAGGTATCCAAGGAGATCAAGGTATCCAAGGAGATCAAGGATTAAAAGGAGACCAAGGTATCCAAGGAGATCAAGGTCTTAAAGGAGACCAAGGTTTTCAAGGAGACCAAGGATTAAAAGGAGACCAAGGTATCCAAGGAGATCAAGGATTAAAAGGAGACCAAGGTATCCAAGGAGATCAAGGTCTTAAAGGAGACCAAGGTATCCAAGGAGATCAAGGATTAAAAGGAGACCAAGGTTTTCAAGGAGATCAAGGATTA